>CAJIAL010000791.1_pt1 | contig 16521 bp, 14 predicted proteins | sample 9199091 | NCBI WGS metagenome assembly CAJIAL01 (sample SAMEA7708270, study PRJEB35096) | sediment metagenome | biome: marine neritic benthic zone biome [ENVO:01000025]; feature: sediment [ENVO:00002007]; material: shallow marine sediment [ENVO:03000034] sea grass bed [ENVO_01000059] ... | reverse complement strand
GCAAACCAACCAAAAAACACCCGGCCAGGTAGACTGACCAAGCTCAGCCCTCCCGCAATCATAGAGGCTTTGAAGAACGGCAGAGCATCGCTACTGACCAAAAATTCGACCAAATGCACATTGACCATGGTCATGGTAATGGTCATAAACAAATGGGCCACGCATAACATCCACAACGCCTTGCTCCGCGCCACATCACGCAGCGATCCGGCCTGCGGTGTTGGGATGTCCGTGGACGGCGGCGATCGGTGCAGGAGATTCAGCGGCACTAAAATGACGATAATGACTATGCCCAAGACCGCAAACGCCTGCCGCCAGCCGAGCGATTGAATGAGCCATGCACTCCCCGGAACGAATGCCACCATGCCAAAGCCCGTGCCGACATCTGCAATGCCGATGGCCCGCCCCCGCTGGTCGTGTGCAAACCAACGTGCGACAACAACGGTCATGGACAGCAGGGCCGCTTGACCCAACGCGCTTATAACGCCATAAAACACGCCAAACTCGGCCAGGCTGTGCAGGCGACTACAGGCGAGAAAGGCTATGCCGATGACACACGCTGCGGCCGTATACAACCAACGTGGTCCAAAGCGATCGAGCAACCAGCCCATGAGCAGGGAGCTGGCCGACACCACCAATTGATTGACGGAGTATACCCGCGCGCCGCCTTCGTGACTCCAATCAAAGACATCCAACAGCGCACTGTAGAAAACTTGAAAGACATTGGTGACCCCGCTTGCGCCCGCCAGTGTGGCAAAGCCAATCACGAGAATAAAGTAGCGATACCATTCCGGGCGGCTGGACGTCGACACGGGATGCGGGTCGGCCATACGGCAATCTCTCACGATGGCGTGTCACGAGGCATGTGCGTCACGTTGCGGCCCACGCATTAGAGCATAGTCCTATAGCGGGTGCAAGACATTGTCCTCTCTTGATAAGTGCGTGGAACAACAAGGGTTGGACAGACGGCTCAGGAGCGTTTGGGCTGCAGTCTCACGGGCACGCCTGTGTGTCCGCCATTACCCCAGCCGGCGGGGCAATGGCAGTGCGCAGCACGAGATGTCCATTTCGTAAGTCCTGCGCCAGTAGGGGCAGGCCTCGTGCCTGCCCAACCTCGGGCGACCACAAGGGCTGCCCCTACGTTATAACTGGCGGTGTATGTATGAAACAGACGTCTAGTCGTGTGGCCCGTCAGCCACATTAGGGTTTGCCGAACGTGGCAATGCGGTCGAGCCGGCATTCAAAGAGGATACGCTTTTCGTCGATCACGGGGTCGCGTAACCCGTAGGGCGGTACCTCCCCGGTTCTTCAGGTTCCGGTTGGCCGAACCAGGTGCTGCACCTGACCAGGGCCACCATGCAGGTTTCTGGGACTTCATAGCTCACCGAGGCGGCCCCGGGAGGTGATCTTTGTCGTTCGGCTTATCTCTCGGCGGTAAGAGCTTGACACCCATCCCCAAGTTGGATAGTGTCCGCCCATGAAACCCAAAGCTTACCTCGAAACGACCATTGTCAGTTATCTGACCGCCCGGCCAAGTCGTGACCTCATCACTGCGGCACACCAACAAATTACCCAGCAGTGGTGGGACACACAGCAGACGCGCTTTGACCTGTTTGTTGCCCCACCGGTCATGCAAGAAGCTCAATCTGGCGATCCGGACGCGGCAGCCCGACGGATAGCCGCCCTCCAAGGCATTCCGTTACTGACATTGAGCGAGGAAGCCGTCGGGCTTGCCCAGGCCCTCATTGAGCAGGGCCCCCTACCGGCCAACGCCGTGGTAGACGCCTTGCATATTGCGATTGCAGCCGTGAATGGGATGCACTACCTGCTGACCTGGAACTGCACGCACATTGCCAACGCCGCCATCCGGAGCGACATTGAAGACGTGTGCCGAGCGCGAGGCTATGAGCCCCCGGTCATTTGTACCCCTGAAGAACTCTTGGAGACCTAGCATGACGTGGCAAGACCCTATAGTCGAAGAAGTCCGTGCCATCCGAGAGGCATACGCTGCACGGTTCGAGTACGATCTCCAGGCCATTTACCTCGATCTGAAGGAGCAGGAGCGTCAACGCGGATGGCAGACGGTGTCCTTTCCGCCGCGCCCGGCGAAGCCTGTGGAACGCACTGTGGGGCCGCGATCCCGTTAAACGCGAGCTGGAACAGGCAACCTGTACGTCAATACGCCTGTCCGTGCACTCCCGACTCCAGGCTACCAGCCGAACATCGTAGTGGAATTGAAGGTGCATTTTGTCATCGCGTACCTACGCCAAATACTCCGGCAGCGGGCTACGATCCTGCTCGTCGATCATGGTGCGGAGTAAGCGCTCGCTCAAGGCTCCTTTGATCGCCTGGGCATCGGCATCGTTCCAGAGATTGCGATGTTCGTGCGGATCATCCTGCACGTTGTATAGCTCCCCGAAGGGAAAGCCGTCGTAATAGGTCAGGCGCCACTCGGGCGTCAGCAAGGTGCGTAGGCGAATGCGACGTTCGGTGCTTTTCAGGAGGCGTTGGCCGTCGTCCTCGATCAGGACCTGCTCGCGCACGGTCGTGTCGGGATTGTCCAGGAGTGGCACCAGGCTGTGGCCTTGAATGCCGTTGTATGGTTCTAAGGCGGCAAGGTGCAAGACGGTCTGGGCCAGGTCGACGGTACAGGCCAGGGCTGAGGTCGCTGTACCGGTGGTGCGGCCGGGCACGGTGATGAGCATCGGCACGCGGATCAGTCCGGTGAAGTGGAACGGGCCTTTGAGCATCAATTGGTGATCGCCCATGAGGTCGCCGTGATCGCTGGTAAACATCACAATGGTGTTCTCTGCCAGCCCGAGGCGTTCCAGCGTGTCGAGGATGCGGCCGACGCCGTCGTCAATCATGCTGATCATGCCGTAGGTCAGGGCCGTGGCTTCGCGCGCTTCCTGTGCGGTGACGGCAAAGCCGGCAGGCGTGTTCCGCAGGGCGTCGGCAGTACCGAGTTCTTTGAACAGGGTTTGCATGTGCGGCGGGGTGTGGTCATGCGTGTTGCCCCAGGATGGCGGCAGCTGGACGTCTTCCGGTTGATATTGATCGAAATACCGGCCAGGCGGATTAAATGGGTGGTGTGGATCGGGATACGAGCAGAAGAGAAAGAACGGATTGTCCGTGCCGTTAGCGGCGTGGTTTTCGAGGCTCTGGATTGTTTGTTCGGTGATAAACGTAGTCGGATATAACTCTTCCGGCACCCGCGTGCGCCAGGCTTGCGGGATGTGCAGGGGGCGATCGGTAGGCAGGGCGTTTTTCGGGCCACGGAGCGTCTGCGGCTCGGGGTGGTGTGCGGCGAGCCAGCGTTGGTAGTGCCCGCGCACGTAATCCCCATGGCTGATCGTCAGCACGACATCGTCGAAACCGTAGTACGGCTTCGGGATGTCCACATCCCCCTCTGCCTCCCAGCGTGCGATAAGTTCACAGTCCGTGCGTAACGACGCATCGGCAAGCATGGGCTCGGCAAAGTCCGGGTGCAGCTTCTCGTATACGGGCCAGACTGGCTCTGTCTTCCCCTGCAGTGCCGGACGAATCCCCATGTTTTGCAGATGGCTCTTGCCGACTAGCGTGGTGCGATAGCCCGCTTGCCGTAGCAGATGTACGAAGGTATTACTGTGCGGATGCAGCGTAATGCCGTTATGTCGCACGCCGTGGTTGCTCGGCATACGGCCGGTAACAAGGGTCGAACGGTTGGGCTGACACACCGGATTCGCGACGTAGAAACGCTCAAAGCGGAGGCCGTTAGCCGCGATCCGATCAAGGTTAGGGGTGGACAGCACGGTATTGCCGTAGCAACTCAGATGGTCGGCGCGGTGCTGATCGGTCATGATGAAGAGAAAATTGTACGGGGGCATGCGCGGTGTCCTCTCTCATGCTCCTGGCGTAGTACCGTCATACGAACGTGCCAGAATTTCCATCGGATGCAGTACGTCTGCAGCGAGCTGATGACGGGCTGCGCCCTGGCGTAATTGCAACAGACAGCCGGGATTGCCGCTGGCAATCACCTGCGGATGCACCGAGGCGATGTGGGTCATTTTGCGGTTGAGCAAGGTTTGCGCCGTGTCAGCATGGAGGATATTGTAAATACCCGCGCTGCCGCAGCACCAATCGCTTTCGGGCACGTCAACGAGTTGGAGTTCCGGGATTTGGCGTAACAAAGTCCGAGGCTGTTCACTGATTTTTTGGCCGTGGAGCAGATGACAGGGGTCGTCATAGGCGACACGCAGCGGCAGCGGATGCAGCGAGCCGCGCAGCGGCGTTGGTGCTAATACTTCGCTCACATCACGCACGCACGCACTGAACGCCGCGGCACGGGTGACAAAATGCGGATCATCTGCCAGGAGATGGCCGTAATCTTTCATCATGGCGCCGCATCCTGCCGAATTCACCGCAATGACCGACGCCCCTGTCGCTTCAAACACGGCGATATTATGCCGTGCCAGCCGCCGCGCTTCGTCCAGGTCGCCGGCATGCGCCTGCAACGCTCCGCAGCAACGCTGGGCCGTCGGGGCGAGCACACGATACCCATTGGCCGCCAGTACCTGGCGTGTGGCGTCGTTCACTTGGGGAAGAACCTCCGGCATGACACAGCCTGTGAGCATGGCTACGCAGCCCTGTTCCACGCCTTGCGGGGGTGTTTCACCAGGTAAAGCGCGCCGCGCACTGAAGGATGGAATCCGTGGTAGGGTCGCTTCCAACGGTACCAACGCGGGGGCTACACGCTGCAGCAAGCCGCTTGCACGTATGAGATATTGGAGACCGCTGACTTGATAGAGGCGCACCAGGCTGGCCAGCATCCACAGCAGTATTGGGGATGGCAGGAGTGTGCGTAACGCCAGGTTTTGCAGCCACCTTCCCCAGCGAGATTGGTCGCGTTGTGCATGTGTTTCGGCGCGTCCGGCTTCGAGCAGCCTACCGAACACCACCCCTGCCGGGCAGGCCGTTTCGCAGGCTCGACAGCCCAGGCAGGAATCGAGTTGCTCGAAGATATCTTCTGCCTCCAGCTCCCCATAGGCCACGGCTTGCATGAGATCAATACGGCCACGCGGTGACGCCGCTTCATTGCCGGTAAGGCGATACGTAGGACACTGCGGCAGGCAAAAGCCGCACTTGATACAGCTGGTTTCGGCTTCTTGGAGCGCGTGTTGCAATGGTGAGGGCGGCGGAGCCGTGGAGGTGCTGTGCGCCATTGGTCGATATCCTTCCGTGCGGTACGCAGTACTACAACCCGGCGACGTAGCGACCGGGATTCAGCAGAGCCTGCGGATCAAAGCGTTCTTTGTACAACCGGAGCAGTTGGACGCCCGCCAGATCGCCCCACATATCGAGGTGGGGGCGCAAGGCTGTAGGGGCATATTCCACCACGCAGGAGCCCTGCCAGTCCCGGGCGTGGAGACGCAGCTGTCGCAGCCAGGCACGCACGTCCGCAGTTAGGGTCTCGACAGCCGAGGTCGTCAAGGGCATATGGACATACAGTTGTCCTTGCACATAATCGGCAATCCAACTGGCGCCGTGCTGACAGAATGGCAGGGGTGTCGCGAGCGTGTCAAGCGCCGCATCAATGTGGCTACGCAATGTGCTGAGGCGCAGCTGCACACGTGGTTGTGCCGCGGCGTCCGGGGCGTGTTGCCACTGTTCTTGGCTTTCCCAGAGTGCCAATACGTCTGCGCCGGCGAGGCACGCGATTTCGGTTGCACCGTGCTCGTGGCAGATTGCCTGACTGTCGTGGAGTTGCCGTTCCACCGCCTCGTGTAAGCCGTCGCAATTCAGGAGCAGCACAACGTGATCAGTGCTGACCGACAGGGGCAATGTCGTGGTGCCGCAGGCATCGGCGCTCCAGAGCGTGATGGCGGATGGCTGGAGCTGTGATGCCCACACGGCTGCCGCCGCAGCCAGGGCTTGCGTGCGAGAAGGAAAAACCACGGCGAGCATGCGATCGTCTTCCGGCAAGGCCGCCAGTCGATACGACGTTTCCAGCACCACGCCAAAGGCTCCCAGCGAACCGATGAACAATTTATTCATATCATATCCCGCCACGTTCTTGACCACGCGGCCGCCGTAGTGCACGAGCGATCCATCAGGTAGAGCCACACGCACACCAAGGAGTAAATCGCGCATGGAACCGTAACGGGCGCGTTTGATGCCACTGCTGTTGGTAACGGCCAAACCGCCCAGACTGGCCTTCGTGCCAGGAAAACCGAGCGGTAGAAATTGCCGTTCCGGGATGGTGGCGCGATACACGTCGCGAAGCGGTATGCCCGCCTCGGCGATGAGGGTGAGATTGGCGGTATCGTATTCCACGACGCGGTCGAGACCGGCAAGCGACAGCGCGATATCATACCGCTGTGGCAGTCCGCCGAGGTGCATCTGGGTTCCCTGCCCCCAGGGCACCACCGCTAAGCGCTCGGACGCAGCAAAGGCCAGCACTGCCAGGACCTGGTCAATGGTGGTCGGATGGACCACCGCGTTTGGGGTATGTGGGCCAAGGGTATAGGTGGAAGTCTGGGTGTGATCCATCTGGACACACGCGGCTCCCAGGAGCGCTTCGAGACGGGGCGCTAGAGTGTCGGAACGGGTCATGCGGCAGTATCCGTAAGCATCAACAGTGGAAAAATCTTGCGCGGATTGCACAAATCGGCAGGATCGTGGGCCAGCTTGATGCGGCGCATGACATGTAATTCGGTGTCGGAGTACATCAACGGCATCTCGTTTTGCTTCTCGACACCCACGCCGTGTTCCCCGGTAATGCTGCCACCGAGGTCGACACAGACTTCAAGAATCTCCCGTCCGGCTCGTAGGACATTATCGAGCTCGCCTTCCTGGCGCATATTAAACGGAATACCCGGGTGGAGATTGCCGTCCCCGGCATGCGCCAAATTGACGATCGACAAGCCGTAGCGCTCGCCGATGGCTACCACACGTTTGAGTGCCTCGGGGAGTTTGGTGCGCGGTACACACCCGTCGACGATATAGGAGTGTGTTGCCAGGCGGGCCATGGCTCCGAACGCTGCGCGGCGGCTCAGCCATAAACGGGCGCCTTCTTCGGGCGTGGCGGCGGTTTCGATGGAAAGGACATCGTTGGTCTTACAAATCTCTGCGACGCGATCGACCGTGCGCTGCATGCCGTCCTGTAAGCCATCGAGTTCGATAATCAAGGCGGCGCCGGCGGCCTCCGGATAGCCTACGTGAATCGCTTGGTCGATGACGCGCATAATCCCACGGTCGAGTAATTCGAGCGCTGCGGGGAGAATGCCGGCGGTGATAATGCCGGACACGGAGTTGGCCGCGTCGTCGATCGTCTTGAACAACGCGAGTTGCGTTACCACGGTTTCGGGCAGGCGCATAAGTCGCACGATAATTTTCGTGACGATGCCAAGCGTGCCTTCCGAGCCGACGAACAAGCCGGTCAGATCGGCGCCAGGCTGATCCGGGACACACCCTCCCACCTCAATGATAGTGCCGTTGGGTAGGACGACTTCCAGTCCCAGAATATGATTACTGGTGATGCCGTATTTCAGGCAGTGCATACCGCCGGCATTGGTGGCGACATTGCCGCCGATAGTCGAGACGACCTGGCTGCCCGGATCGGGTACATAGGTCTGTCCGTAGCCATGCGCGGCGAGTGCCTGCTTCAGGTCTTGGTTGATGACGCCGGGTTCGACGACGGCAAAGCCATTGACGGTATCGATTTCTAGCACACGGTTCATGTGGGCCAGTTCGATCATGATGCCGCCGTGGGTCGGAATAGAGCCACCGCTAATTGACGTGCCGGCGCCACGGGCAATATAGGGCACGCTGTGCGCGTTACACCACATAACCAATGCGGCGATGTGCTGCGGCGAGTCCGGAAAGACCACAGCCAGCAAATCATGGCCACGAAAGACCGAGGCGTCGTAGCTGTAAACGGTGCGCTCGGCGCGTGAGGCCAAAACGTTCCCCGTTCCGACGATGGCTCGTAAGGCTTCCAGAGCGTGTGCTGGGTCCACGGCATCTCCTTGTGGAGCTAGCATGACATGATATGTATGGACAGTGTAATTGGAGCGAGTGTAGCGAACTTTCCGGTCTGGAACAAGCCTGGGAGAAAGCAGGCCAGGCCCGCTCCAGAGGATGGAGCGGGCCTGGCGGCAGGAGGGCTAAACCAAGATGGGTAAGCTTACTCGGCTCTGGTGAAGTTCACCAGTACGGGGTGAACCTCCGGAGCATCGTCTTTGCAGCTATCGAATTCTGCCTCGGTGAAGCGTCCTTTGACGGTGTCGTCGTCAACGAAGCTCATGACGATGGTCACCTCGAAGGTTCTCACGCATTCTTCCGTTGCTTGGCCTTCTTCGAAACGCATGTAGGCGTACTCTTCGCGATCGGTGGCAACGGCGGTGTTGCCGACGAACTCCAAGCCCATCAGGGCAAAGCGGGTTTCGATACTGGGGCTCGCGCCTAATTCCGTCGCACGGAACGGTACCGGGGTCGAGCCGTCGGCCTCTTCGTTATGCACGTAATCGCTCCAGGCGCTTTCGGCAGGATCTGGCACGAGCGTATCCGATTCATCATCGAGCTCTTCCAGATATCTCACCAAGCATTGCCTGCCGGGCATGGTGCTGAGGTCCGGCTCCTCGTCGTTGCAATCACCCGTGCCTTCGCCTTGGTTGTCGAACGATTTGTTGTAGCCCCTGTTCAGGCGTTCCAGCACGGTCAGAATATCGGTGCCGGTCATGGTGTTGTTGGCGCGATTGTACTCCGGCTGACCGGTAAAGCCGTTGAAGGCACGGGTCACGCTGCCTTCCGCGCTGAGCGAGCTGACATCCGTGAACCCATCGAGTTCACCCTCGGGGATGGCTTCCGTACGGCCGGCGTTGGTATACGCGCCTTTGCCATCCCAAGCGCCCATGGCGTAGAGTTGTTCGCCATTCTTGGTGCCGGTGATGACATCGAGGTAGACGCGGAGGCCGTCAAAGTCATCATCATCGTCATCACTCTCCGAATCGTCACCCCGGCATTTGGCCAGGTCGGCTTCCGTGTTGTCTTCCGAGCAACTCATGACCCAGTTGCCAACCAGATCGGCGGGAGCGAACGTCGGCTCCTCGGCATCGTCGGTGACGATTTCGCTCACATCCGTTGTGGCGGCACCTGTGGTCGGATCGAAATTGATATTGATGGTGAACTCACCGCCGTCCATAGTGGCACTGCTGCTGGTGCCATCACCAAGGCCGTCACCCTCACCGACTTGGAAGGTGATAGACGCCACAGTCGTACCGGAGATTTTTTCGTTAATGAAGCACCCGATTGGTAAACCAGCGGCACTCTCGATAGTGACGGTAAAATTCCCGTCTGCGTCGAAGTCAGCCGTGCCCGACTCGGGTGGATCCGTGAAGGTGACACAAAAGAGCTCATAGTCGGTGGGGGCAGCGGACAAGGCGGCTTGGCGGCCTCTAGCCCGAGCTGCAGTCGCACCCCCGGCATCCATCGTACCGCTTAAGATGACATCACTGCTGTCACTATCTCCGTCCCCCGAGGAAGTACATCCTGCGAGAGTAACTGCCAAAAATCCTACCAACAAAAGACTGTATATTCGACGCATACCTATGATCCTTCCTTCTTATATTAGATGCTTAGTTTATATGATCCACGAATCTTTGACTCTTCGACTGGATGGCGCGTTTTTTGACATGATCTTTGATTGTAGCCAAGCCATTTGGATGAAAACCAACAAAGATGTAGATGGTAAAGTTGGCCCGGTGTGTTGCTCGCGAGCCGCCTTGCTCTCCCAGGGGAGATCTGCTACAACGGCAGCCACTTTCCAAAGATGTGCAACACGTGGTAACGAGGTGGTTGGCTGCCACGCATTAGGGTGGATCGTGAGAGGACAACGTCATGGAATTTGGCTTCAGCCTTCCCAGCCGCGGCCCGCAGGCTAGTGTGGAGAACTTACGAACCCTTGCCCAACATGCCGAGACGTTGGGCCTCGACTCCATCTGGGTGAGTGATCACATTATCGTCCCTGAGCAGATCAGCTCCTTTTATCCATATCATCCGGAGGGAGCGTTTCCCACCGCGCCGGAGCAGGATTATCATGAGCCGCTGACGGCGCTAACCTTCCTGGCTGGGTGTACGAACCGGGTGAAGCTCGGTACCAGCGTGCTGATTTTGCCCTATCGCAATGCCTTGCTGACGGCAAAGATTGTGTCGACCCTCGATACCCTGTCGCAAGGCCGGGTCATTTTGGGAGTCGGCGTCGGCTGGATGGAAGAAGAATTTGTCGCCTTGGGTCTGGATACCTATCGCCGACGCGGCGCCGTCTCTGACGAATACATCCGTGTCTTGCGTGAATTGTGGACGAGCGACGCCCCCCGTTTTGACGGCGAATTCGTCCGCTTTGCCGACATCGGCTTTGCGCCCAAGCCCGTGCAAAAGCCCTACCCACCCATCTGGATCGGTGGCCATACGGCCCCGGCCATCCGGCGTGCGGCCCGCTTGGGCGACGGCTGGCATCCCATTGGCTTGCGCCCGCCAGCGAACCTGACACCCCCGGAGATGCAGGAGGCCGTGACCCAGCTCCGTGAGGAGGCCGCCAACGCCGGCCGCACCCCGCAAGCAGTGACGATTTCGTTCCGCGGTCCGATTGACTTCACGGATGCTGGTGGGGGCGAGCGCAAGCCACTGACGGGGAGTCCTGCAGCCGTCCAAGACGACATCGGGCGCTATGCGGATTGCGGCGTGAGCCACATGATTTTCGATGTGATGGCGCCGGACGTCGCGTCGTTACAGCACACTATGGACCGTTTTGTCCAGGACGTGAAACCTGGGCTGACCGCGTGATGAGAGTGGAGAATGCGCATGAAAGCGGTGTGGATTGGGCAAGTAGCTGTGACGGCGTTTTTTGCCATCGCCTTTTTGCAATCGGCGGTTGATAAATGGGTGAATAGCAAGGGTAATATAGATTTCTTCGGCGGACATTTTGCCACTAGTCCGCTCAGAGCCCTGGTTGTCCCAATGTTTTGGTCGATCACCGTGTTGGAATCCGTGGCGGGCATCCTGTCCGGTCTCGGGGCGTTGGTGGTCCTGTTTGGGGGCGGGGTCGGGTTGGCGCTGTGGGGTATGGTGTTTGTGTTGCTCTCGCTGCTGTGTCTCTTCTTCGGTCAACGTTTAGCGCAGGATTACCCTGGAGCTGCAGTCATCGCCAGTTATTTCGCGGTGGCCTTGGTGGGGCTATTACTGTTGGGCTAAGGGAGAATGCGTTATGGCTGTGGGGCAGTTCGATATCACGTCGCAGACACCGCTGCTTGCCGGTAAAAGCTTCGGCAAGACCGGGCCGTATGAGGTGCTCAGGGGGACAGTGACGTTCCACGCCGACCCGCGGCATCGGCGCAATCGAGACATAACCGATCTCGACAAAGCGCCGCGTAATCCCTCCGGGTTGGTGACGTGGTCGGCGGACTTGTGTCTCTTGCAACCGGCTGATCCGGCGCGCAGTAACGGTCGATTGCTTTTTGAGGTACTCAATCGCGGTCGGATGCTGGCGTTTCGCGTCTTTGATGGTGTGACCGAGACGCCCGATTTCACACGTGACGAGCACGTCGGAGCCGGTTGTTTGCTGCAACAAGGGTATACGCTGGTATGGTGCGGCTGGCAGTGGGATGTCGTACGGCAGGGTGGCATGATGGGCGCAGAAGTGCCTGAAGCGATGGACGACGGGCAGCCGCTCAGCGGCAAGGTGCGTTGCCAGTGGTGGCCGAACGCGCCGTCGCAGGAGCTGTTGCTGGCTGATCGTGTGCACCATCCGCTCCCGGCAATCGCTGTCGACGACCCGGAGGCGGTATTGACCGTACGCGACCATGAAAATGGCCCACGCCAGGTGATCCCACGCCAGGCGTGGCACTTTGGCCGTGTTGATGGCGAGCATGTGGTTCCGGACCCGACGCACGTGGCGTATCCGGACGGTTTTACCGCAGGCAAAGTGTATGAGTGCGTCTATCGCACGAATACAGCGCCCGTTGTCGGCTTGGGTTTGCTCACTGTGCGTGATGTCGTGGCGAGTTTGCGCTACGGCGATCTCGGTGACCAGCATCCATGTACCAGCCCGATCGAGCGTGCATATGGCTTCGGGGTGTCACAGAGCGGCCGTTTCTTACGCCATTTTCTGTACCTCAATCTGAATACCGATGAAGCGGAGCGGCAGGTCTTCGACGGCTTCTTGGTGCACGTGGCCGGCGCCCGGCGGGGAGAGTTTGATTATCGTTTTGCCCAGCCGTCGGCGAACACGATGCAGAGCCCGAATACAGTATTCCCGTTTACTGATGCGGAGCAAACTGATCCACTGACCGGCGCCCGCGATGGGTTGTTGAACCGTCTGGCACAGGAAGGGCCGCTGCCGAAAATCATGCACGTCAATACCTCGGCGGAATACTGGCGTGGTGAGTGCTCATTGGGGCATATTGCGGTGGATGGCAGCGGGGATGTGGCGCTGCCGGAAGCGGTACGGCTTTATCTGTTTGCCGGCACGCAACACATTCCGGCCAAACTCCCGTTGTCCGATACGGCCGGGGACGGCGTGCGGGGCCAACATGCCCTGAATAGTCTCGACTACACGCCATTGCTGCGGGCGGCGCTAACCAACCTCGACGCTTGGGTGAGCCGGAATGAGCCGCCACCGCCGAGCCAATACCCGCGGTTGACTGACGGCACCGCAGTACCGGCGTCACGCATCGCTGAAGCCTTTGCGGCGATTCCGGAGAGTCACTTCCCGACGCGCCTCCCCCAGCCGCACCGACTCGATTTCGGTCCGGAATGGTCGCAGGGTATCGCGGCCACCCTACCGCCACGACTGGGGGAGCCGTATGCGACTTACGTTCCGGCGGTTGATCACGACGGCAACGAAATGGCCGGTATTCGCCATCCGGATTTAACGGTGCCGCTGGCGACATACACCGGCTGGAATCCGCGTCATCCTGAGCAAGGCGCTCCTGAGCAACCGTTACGGATGCACGGTGGGCTCTTGCCGTTTGCCGTGACGAAGGAGGCGCGCACACAGCGAGGGGACCCGCGCCTGTCGATTGCCGAGCGCTATGCGTCCAAAGCTGCCTACCTCGAAGCTGTCACCAAAGCCGCTGAGGCCTTGGTAGCCGCACGGTATCTTTTGGCCGAGGATATCGAGCCTGTCGTACAGCGGGCGGCGCAGCGCTATGATCTGTTGACAGCGCGTGTCTGATCGTGGGGCGTGGGAATAGACAGGAAAACGCTTGCGTTGCCATTTCATGATCTTTTATGCTCGTTCAAGGCGCACACGGCGCCTGTGCATTGAGGTACACTGCGTGATACCGGCTGTGTCAGCCGGCACGCTAAGGGAGTTATCACGTGCAAACGCAGACCTCACGAGAACAAGAAAACGCATCACGCGTCGTCAGATTGTGGCAGCATCCAGCCGTGCAACAGCGGTGGGTTCGATTGCGGCATTGGGTCGCTCGCGCCCTGGAGAAGCTTGCCGAAGGCGGCTGAGGCAGGAACTGTTAACGCCGCTCAGGGTGAGGGGCAAGAAGGACAGAACACTCATGGCGAACCGACACGCCGACTTTACCACATCTCAAGGCAATTTCCGCATCGAACTGTTTGAAGATAAAGCGCCGGAAACGACGGGGAATTTCATCAAGTTGGCTGAAACGGGCTTTTACAATGGCATCGTGTTCCACCGAGTCATCAGCAATTTTATGATTCAAGGCGGATGTCCGCAGGGGACCGGGATGGGCGGGCCTGGCTACACCATTGCTGATGAATTTCACCCGGAACTCAAGCACGACGGCCCGGGCATCCTCTCTATGGCCAACGCCGGACCCAACACCGGCGGGTCGCAGTTTTTTATCACCTTGGTCCCGACGGATTGGCTGGATGGGCGCCATGCGGTTTTCGGCAAAGTGGTGGATGGTATGGACGTGGTGAGCGTCATCGGGAACGTTTCCACCGATCCACGTGATCGGCCGCTGGAAGACGTCACCATTGAAGCCGTCACGATCGGCTAATATCAGTATGAGCAGTCACGGTCGAGTTAAAGCCCGCTTCCCGGCGACGTAGAGCACGATAAGGGAAATCGCACTCCAAATAATCGCCCAGGCAAACGCCGGCACGCTGGTGATACGCGCCAGTATGACGGCGTCTGTCTGGGCGCCGCGCTGCAGAAAGTCCCCCAGATCATAGAGGGCATAGAGTGAGCTCATGACCGCAAGTACGTCAATAATGTAGTGGGCGCCTGCAAGACGTTTCCAGGCAAGCACGGCAAAGACGACTGCGGTGATAAGCCCGAAGGCAAGGCCAAAGGCGTTGTGGACAAACGCCAAGGTTACACCACCGAAGAGAACGGCAAGGCCACCGAAAATTCGCCTGGTCCACAACCGTCGTCCCGATAACCAAAGCATGAGTCCTCCAAACATCGCACTGCCGACATACCCTGCAGCGGCAATAACCAATGGATTCCCCCCTTGCGGTTGCACATAGCCCGACTCCACGGGGGTTACCACCATCGACACCACTCGCCCCCCGGTCAACACAGTGGCCAGTGCATGACCGGTTTCGTGGATAAACACCACAAAGATCTTGAGCGGATGTAGGAACGGTGTGAGCCAGAGATAGGCTGACGCCAGGGCAATGAACACGAAGAGACAGAGCCGGCGGATATTGATGCGACGCGCCATAGCGTTGAGTGACTCCTTGTGATATCCATTGTGGGTTGAAGGTCGCCTCGTTGGCCCGTGTAAAACGGTATGGTAGAATCCCGCTCACAGTGTGAAGAACCTCTCTATGCAGCGACAGAAGGGCAGTGCATGGATATTTTGGCAAAAATTGCGGAACAACGCATTCGGGAGGCGATGGAACGTGGTGAGTTCGACAATCTCCCGTTTCACGGCCAGCGAATCATTCCTGAAGACCTCTCCGGCATCCCGGAACCACTGCGCATGGGATACAAAGTCCTCAAGAATGCCGGTATTCTCCCGCCGGAAATGCAGCTCAAAAAAGAGATCTTGACGCTCCGGCATTTGCTCGATGCCTGTGAGGATGCCGACGAGCAGCAATGCATGCTGACAAAGATGAACGAAATGGTCTTACGTTTCAATATCATGATGGAGCGACGGCAGCAGACGGCGGCACATCAGCAGTATCACACACAGATCATGAAACGGCTTGCCTGAGCTTCAGGCATCGCATGGGGAGCGCCTATGCAGACCGAAACCTTTCACGCCAAGCGCACATCGCAATGCAACCGCTGGCTCGTATAACCTGCACGGAAGGAGGTTGGGGGTATGAATCTCCGCCAGAGAATCGGTCTTGACGTTGGTGGTGCTGCGCTGGAAGAGGCGCTGCGATGGGCTGCAGACCATGATTTCCATTATCTCGATTTCAATGCTGACCGTTCGCCGAATCGGCTTGATACCTGGAGTGACGAACGCGTGCAGGCTGTGCGTGAGCAGTGTGAGCGCGACGATATTCATCTCGGGTTGCACACGCAATCGGCGGTGAACGTGGCGGAATTTTCGCCGTATCTCAGCGATGCCGTCGCCACCTATCTGCGGGCCAACATCGATCTAGCCAATCGCCTCGGATGCGAATGGCTCGTCGTGCACGCCGGGTTCCATTTCAGTTCCCATATCGAGGCGCGTCGGGCGGCGTCGCTCGCCCATCTCCAAAGCGCCGTCGACTACGCGGAGCAAACCGGCACGCGGCTTCTCTTGGAAAACATGAACGCCGAACCGGACGATGCCGAAGTCCATTATCTCGGCTATACCGTGGCAGAGTGCCGGGAGTATTTCGGTGCCATAACCTCGCCGCACTTCGGCTGGGCTTTTACCGTCAACCACGCCCATTTGGTGCCGGAAGGCATCGACGGCTTTGTCGATGCGTTTGGTATTGACCGTATCGGGGAAGTGCGGCTGGCGGATAATCTGGGTGACAAAGAGAGTCATTTACGTCCGGGCGAGGGCACTATCGACTTCACTGCGCTCTTCCGGCGCCTCGAATCTTCCGGGTATCCGTACCATTACATGATGGCGTTTGGTTCGCGCGATGACATGCTTGCCGGCCGTGAGGCGTTGGTCGCAGCGGCGGCATCCGCGTGATGTCTTAGCTGGTACCCATCGTTCAGTGCGAGCACAATTCTTAACAAAACCGAAGCAGGATGTGAAATATGTGGAGTTCCTCGTCCAAAGCTTGACAGCTATGCCTGCTACGGTATGTATAGCTCAAATGCTCGACCCAGGGAGGAGAAGATTCTCGTTCGAGAATCTCACGCATAGCTCTCACCATCTCGCCTGTGATGGTTGGCTCCTCGCTGTTGGCATAATCTGCCGCGCTGAGCTCATGATAGCCCATGGCAATCAACGCATGGGCATGTTTTCTGATGCTTCTTTGGTACGTATCACGAAGCCCGCTTCCATCACTCATTCTCACCATGTCTCTTCAGTCGTGAGCGTTTCGGCAATGACTTCGCCAGCGTCAAGAATAGCCTGTCGCTGCGTCCAATGGAGGGCTTGCATG
>CAJIAL010000757.1_pt1 | contig 16589 bp, 13 predicted proteins | sample 9199091 | NCBI WGS metagenome assembly CAJIAL01 (sample SAMEA7708270, study PRJEB35096) | sediment metagenome | biome: marine neritic benthic zone biome [ENVO:01000025]; feature: sediment [ENVO:00002007]; material: shallow marine sediment [ENVO:03000034] sea grass bed [ENVO_01000059] ... | reverse complement strand
CTGCCGCCGCAACCGCCCCGCCTACACAGTTTCGTCTATGCCTGTCAACCCATAGAAGTGCGACGGCTGACGTCACAGTTCAAATTCTTCCGCTTCCTGCTCGGGGTCGAAAAAGCCCCACGGGATGAACTTATCGCGGGTGCGATCCGCGCTGCAAACGACGTCCGCAAGGGCGAACGCGCTTTTCTGGTCCAAGCCGGGAAAGAACTGCTCAGACTCATTGGCGACGATTACGAAATGCTCGCGTCAATCCTCCAGAGAATTCAGGATTAAACGTCCGTGTTGTGTAAGGCTTGAATCATATCCTTCCTCAATTCGTGGTGGGACTTGTACAGCAAAGGCGAGGTGCTATGTACGAAGTGAGACGGCGCGTGGGGGTCGTTGTCAACGGGTCACTCGTTGGTGGTTTGGAAATGAAACTCGACGAGTGGTATTCCGTTGAAGATGTCCGTGCAGGCAAATTCGTCGTGATTGAAGGAGAAAAGAGCCGATTTTTCTGCATGGTGACCGATGTGCGTCTCGACGCTACGAATCCGCAGGTTCTCGCAGATCCTCCCAGTGAAGAAGACGACCTGATCCGTCAGGTGCTGCACGGCACCGCCACATACGGCACCGTGTGTCTGCGGCCGCTGCTGATGATGGAAAAAGACGAAGCTGTCACGAACGGCGGGGAGCCGCATTTAGTCAAAACCATTCCGGTCCATTTCTCGGTTGTGTGCGAAGCGGAAGAGGAAGACGTCAACCGTATCTTCGGCAATGACGAAGGCGACGCGCCGTACTTCCACATCGGGCAGCCCCTCGATATGGAAACGCCTATTTGCATGGACCTGGAAAGCTTTGTTGAGCGCAGTAACGGTATTTTCGGCCGGACCGGTACAGGCAAAACCTTTTTGACCCGACTCGTGCTCGCCGGGCTCATACACAAAAACCGGGCCGTCAACCTCATTTATGATATGCACAGTGAATACGGCTGGGAGGCGACGCAGGAATCCGGTGGCGGCCAGGGCACGTTTGTCAAAGGGCTGAAACAGCTGTTTGGCAGCAAAGTCGCGATGTTCACGCTCGACCCCGAATCGGCCCGGCGGCGGGGAGTGCAGAGCGATTTCACCGTGAAAATTCCGTATAGCCAGATCACCGTCGAAGACATTGCCTCACTCTCTGAAGAACTCAATCTCAACCCGACGGCAGTCGAATCGGCATATCTGATCGTGAATCGATACGGCTCTGATTGGCTCACACGATTACTCCGGCAAGAACCGCAGGGTCTCAAAGACTTCGCCGATGAGGTGGGAGCACATCCGGAATCGATCTCGGCGCTGCACCGCAAACTCAAACGGTTGGAGCAGTTCGATTTTCTCCAAGAGCGCGTCACGGAAGATACCGTCTTCAAAATCATGGAGTTCATCGAAAAAGGTGTCCACATCGTGTTGGAATTCGGGCAGCAAAGCAGTTTTCTCTGTTATATGCTGGTGTCCAACATCCTCACGCGCCGTTTGCATAATCTCTATGTGCAGAAAACTGAACGATATCTTGCCACGCGCCGTCCACAGGACAAGCCCAAACAACTGATCATCACGATTGAAGAAGCCCACAAGTTTCTCAATTCCGTTGCGGCGCGCCAAACAATTTTCGGCACCATCGCACGCGAAATGCGGAAGTACTTCGTTTCGCTCCTGATCGTCGATCAACGCCCCTCAAGCATCGATGACGAAGTGATGTCGCAGGTAGGCACCCGCATCACCTCGCTCCTGAGTGACGAGAAGGACATCAATGCCGTCCTGACCGGGGTCAGTAATGCCAGCTGGCTACGGAGCGTGCTCGCGAGCCTTGATACGAAACAGCAAGCCCTGTTGATGGGTCACGCCGTGCCCATGCCTGTCGTCATCCGCACGCGAGATTACGGTCCGGTGTTCTACAGCGCACTCGGCCATGTGGAAGGAGAAGCGCTGCAGGAGAAAGCCCAGTCAAACATTGCCGATTTGTTTGGAGAACGATGACATGGCCCTACGGCTCCTGCACCTGGCCGACATCCACTTCGGTATGGAGAATTACGGTCGGCTCGATCCAGCCACCGGTCTCAATCGACGTCTACTCGATTTCGCCCGCTCAACACACTTCGCCATTGATTACGCCCTGGAACACGGGGTGCATCTCGCCCTCATTGCCGGTGACATCTATAAACACCGCGATCCGGATCCTTCCTGGCAACGCGCCTTCGCCCAGTGTGTGCGCAGCCTCGTTGACGCCGATGTGCCGGTCGTCATTCTCGTCGGTAATCACGACTTACCGAATACGCTCGGCAAAGCCCATGCCGTCGAAATTTTCGACACGCTCGACTTACCACACGTCACCGTGATTCAAAAACCTGGCGTGCATATCATTGAGACTGCAGTCGGTCCCGTCCAAATGGCTGGGCTGCCGTACATCACCCGGAGCTTTCTGCTCTCGCGGGAACAGTATAAAGACAAACCGCTCGAAGAAGTCAATCGGCTCCTCGTGGCCAAAGGCGAGGAAACGCTCAGGTGGTTAGCCGAGGAGATTGACTCCAGTCTGCCGGCAGTACTCACGGTGCATGGTAGCGTCACCAATGCCATATTGAGCTCTGAGCAAAGCATTATGATGGTGGGGCATGACCCGCTTATCCCGTTGAGCGCGTTGATCAATCCGGTGTGGGACTACGTGGCACTCGGGCACATTCATCGCCATCAGGATCTCCATGCCGGTCAGCATCCGCCGGTGGTCTACGCCGGCAGTATCGAACGCATTGATTTTGGTGAGGAGCGTGAAGACAAAGGATTTGTGTTCGCCGAGGTGGAGAAAGGTTGCACCAACTACACCTTTGTCCCAACCCCGGCGCGACGTTTCGTCACGATTCGTTTGGATGCCCGGGAGGGCGAGCCCGTGGCGTTGCTTGAGCAGGAATTAACCCAGCTCGATATCCAGGATGCCGTCGTACGAGTGATCGTCACGCTTCCCGCTGAGCAGCGTGATGTCCTTGAAGAACGCCAACTGCGCGAACGCTTAAAAGACGCCTATCTCGTTGCCAGCATTACGACCGAAGAAATCAAAGCGGCCACACGTGCACGTGATGCCGGTCTGACAGAAATCCTGGGACCTATGCAAGCGCTGGAACGGTATATCCTCGCGAACCCGGAGTATGCCGACCGCCAGCCCGCGCTGCTTGAACGTGCGCAGTCGCTACTGCACGAGCTCAACGAGGAATTCACCGTATGATCCCCGTGAGCCTACGCCTACGGAATTTCATGAGTTACGCGGATGAAGTACCACCGCTCGATTTTTCACATTTCACCACGGCATGCCTGACCGGGGACAACGGCCACGGGAAATCCGCCCTGCTCGATGCCATCACCTGGGCACTGTGGGGACAAGCACGGGCTAAAAGCCTGGACGATATCGTCCGCATGGGGCAAGACGAGGCGGAAGTCGAGTTCATGTTCGACCTGGAAGACGCGCGTTATCGCGTCATTCGCAAACGGAGCCTACGCACAAAAGCCGGGCAATCGTCCCTGGAACTCCAGGGTTATGACGCCGCTACTGATCAGTTCAAGTCCCTCAGTGGCAATAGCATGCGCGAAACCGAGAGCAAAATCGTGCAGCTTTTGCACATGAACTACGACACGTTCGTCAACTCCGTCTTTATTCTGCAAGGACGCGCCGACGAATTTACCACGCGGCGACCTGGCGAGCGCAAACGCATTTTGAGCGAAATTCTGGGACTCGGAGTGTTCGACGACCTGGAAGCGCGTGCAAAAATGCACCGTGGTTCCTTGGATCAGGACGTCAAAACACTGATGCAACGCTTGGAGGAACTCCAACAAGACGTTGCGCGCAAAGACGAACTGGCTACCGCCGTCAGTACACACCACACCACCTTGGAACAGACGCAAACCGAACTACAGAACGTACAGCAGCGGCTCGACCAATTACGCCAGCAACACACCACCTTGGAGGTCCAGAGCCTCAGTGTGCAAGAGACCGAGAGGCGCTTGCAGCGGCTGCGGCATGACATAGCCGAGGTCGAGCGGCAGATGAGCACGCACCAACGTCGCGTGGGGGAGTACGAAACGATCCTGCAGCAAGAATCGATGATCACCGCTGCTTATGGCAAGCTCCTGCAGCTGCGGGAAGAGGAGCGCCGCGAAAGCGGGAAGGCGGCGGAGTACGCGGTGTTGCAGCAACGCCTCGCCTCTCTAGAACAAGCCGTGACCACAGCGGCGCATCGCCTGGAGCTGGAACAGCGTAATATCAAACAACTGTTGGATGAAACCCAGGAAAAGCTCAACAAATGCGAAGCGGTCATCCAAGAAGCACCGCGTATTCATCGGGCGTACGACACCCTCCAAGAAACGCGACAGCGCGAGACGGCCATGGCGCAAGCACTGCAGCAGCGGTATGTGCTCGAGCGAGAAAAAAGCCAGGTCGAAGCACGCCTACAGCAGAAACGGCATATGCTGGAGCTTGAACAGCGCTCCTTGCTTGAACGGCAACTTGATTGGGAACAAAAAGAAGCGCAATTACCACACTGGGAACGGCAGTCCGCAGAGTTGCAACAGCAGCTAGCCGGCATCGAACAATACAGCAAGCGCCGCGATCAAGTCCAGACGGACGGGGTGGCCATCAGGGTACAGCTCGAAACATCGCTGCCTCAGGCACTCGCGACCCTGCAGCAAGAAATCATACAACATCAGGACAAACAACAACTTCTCACAACAGCCGATGCCCATTGCCCTTTATGTGAACAAGTACTGAGCGATCACGAACGCCGCCAAGTCATGCACAAACTGGAGCGCGAAGTCAGTGCATGCGAAGACAAAATTCAGCTGCTCAGGCGTGAACAACAACAGCTCGAACAACAGCGCCAGAGCCTACGCACCGAGTATAAACAACTCGAACAATATCTGGAGCAGCAACAAACTCTCGAAGAGCAACATACCACAGTGCGTATGCGCCTGCAGGAAGCGCTTCGGGCGCGTGAGAGTCGTGCTGTAGTCCTGGAACAACTCCAACACCTTGACGCGCAAATTACCTCCGGTGACTACGCCAACGACGAAGTCTTACAGCTGAGCAAACTCGCGACGGAGCTTGACCAACTGACGTATGATCAGCACGAACACGACATCGTCAAGCGCACGCTCGCCGATCTTGCCACAACCGAAACCCAGCTGGTGCAGTTGCGCCAGGCGCAGGACGAGCAGGACTTGCTGCGGACCAAACAGCAGGAACTGACGGAGCACGAGTGCCGCATTGAACAGACGTTACGGAATACACACTACGCGGTGGCAGAGCAACGGGAACTTCAGGAGGTAACGGCCTCCATGGCACAGCTCGACTTCCACCCTGTAGCCTACAATGCCTTGCGCCAGCGTCTACAAGATATGCAACACATCGAGCGTCAGCACATCGAGTTGGAAGGTGCCCGCCAACAGCTGACCAATGAGCGAACAACGCTTCAAGAGCTCGAGGCACGTCACCACCACTACAAAACCGAGATTGCACTCGCTGAGCAGGAACTGCAGCACTCCGGGCAGGAACTGCATGCCCTGCAAACGGTCCGCGAGGACATCGAACAAACGGAAGTCTTCCTGCAGCAGTTGCGCCAACGTGAGGGCGATACCCGCTTGGCACTCGGGCGGAGTCAAGCGGCATACGAACACTGCCTGCAACGTGAAACGGAGTTACATGAGAAAACGACGCAGCGCGACCAGTCCGTTTCCGAGCGGACGCTGTATGGGGAGCTGGCGCAGATCTTCGGCAAAAACGGTATTCAAGCGCTTATCATCGAGAACGCCATCCCGGAGTTGGAAGACGAAGCGAACCGTATTCTGTCACGCGTCACGGACAATGCCATGCACCTAACGCTGGAAACGCAACGCGATACCCGCGCCGGCGGCGTCGCCGAGACGTTGGATATCAAAATCAGCGACACCCTGGGCACGCGCAACTATGAACTCTTTTCCGGCGGCGAAGCGTTTCGTATTAACTTTGCCCTCCGCATCGCACTCTCCAAAATGCTGGCGCGGCGTGCCGGGGCACGACTACGTACACTCGTCATTGATGAAGGCTTCGGCACGCAAGACAGTCAGGGGCTGGAACGTCTAGTCGAGGTCATCAAAGCTATTCAAAATGATTTTGCCAAAATTATCATCATTACCCACTTAAAAGATTTGAAAAACGCCTTCGATACGCATATCGAAGTCAAAAAAGACCCAGTTCGAGGTTCGATGTATCAGGTGCTGTAATCATGCCGTCGCCCGAGTCTTTTCTCAGCCAACTTCTCGCCGCACCACCACCCGGCTGCGCCGTGCACTCCTCACTCGTTCTCCCTGCTAGGGATGACGAACACCGGCCCTTACCCTCTCACTTCCCGGCTTGGCTCTGTGCATGCCTCCGTGACCAGGGCATCACACATCTGACGCCGTGGCAATACCAAGCCCTAGACATGCTACAACATGGCAATCACGTGCATGTCATGGCTCCTGCCGGCAGTGGCCGGGGATTGGTACGGTTGCTGGCCATGTATCAGGCCCTGAGCCGTGACCGTCATGGCCACGGGCTGTGTATTTTTCCGCAGAAGCACCGTGAATATACCCAGCTCGGCGCGCTGCACACCTGGCAAGCGCACCTCCCTCCCGAACACTATCTCACCGCCGCTATCTACGACGGCGATACCCCTACAACACAACGACGGATGATCAAACGAGATATACCACATGTGATCATGACGACACCGGAAATGCTCCACACCGGTATCCTGGCATATCACAGCGGCTGGCGTAGCCTCTTCCAGCGCTTACGCTACGTGGTACTCGTCGATGTGCAGACCTGTACCGGCGCCCTGGCAACGCACCTGGGACATGTGCTACGGCGCCTGCAACGCATTGCCGGCCACTATGGCGCGCAACCGCAGTATCTCCTGACCTCCGCTCCACTCGCCAACGCTGCCGAGGTGGCGTATGCTTTGACGGGTCATACCTGCAGCATCGTGACAGGAACGGCACGACAGCAACAGGCGCAGCGCCGTGTGATCCTCACGACGGATGGTGATCCGGCTACAACCGGACGGGAACTGCTAGCACGCTACCACGAAGCTCGCCTCCCAACACTCTTCTTGGCCCGCCAGCCATCGGCGCTCACATCCGACACTCCGGCTCTAACACCATCAGCAGAGGCTTACAACGATGCCGAGTTACAGCTCCTGCAGAGTGAGAAGTCCGTTATCGTCCTGCCCCACGATCTTGACCCAACAGCTATCCGCCCTCGCGCGGTGCGCCACCTCGTCTTTCTGGGCCTGCCCCCCTCTCTCACACACTTACACACCTATCTCGCACTGCTCGCCCACGGCCGCTCCCCAAGCACAAGCCTCCTCGTTATAGAGGGCACAACGCCGCTGGAGTGGTATCTCTTACGCTATCCCGAGGTGTACCATTCCCACTGGCTGCAGGGATTGCCGACCGCGTTTGGCAACCACGCGAGTGTCCAGCAACACCTGCTCTGCGCCGCGGCAGAGCTTGCCCTCTCAGCAGGAGAGCCCTACGCCGGTCTCCCCAATCTCGACAGTTTCATCCAGCGCTTAGCCGCGTCACATGACCTAGATTTTCGCCCCGCTGCCCGCCAGTGGACGAGCGCGAAACGCCAACCACATCGTCAGGTGCGCTTGCGCCGGTACGAACGCCCCGTTGCCTTGATCAATCGGCAGGATGGACACTACTTGACATCTCTGCTCCCTGACCGTGCATTCCGGCATTGTTTTGTGGGGGGATATTACACGCACGACGATCATCGCATATTCCAGGTGGAGCAGATCGACGAAGAACGACAGCGTATTTTCATGCGTCCAAGCCGGCCCACCCATGCAGCACGGGGACACTTTCGGACGCGGGTCGAGGAGAAACGCCTCACCGGTATGGTGATGGCCCCTACATACCACCTTGCCTTTGGTACCCTCGACTACACCACCTCGCAACACGCGGTGGAATATCTCGATACCGAGCGCAAAACCCGTCGCAGCCTTGAAATGGTGCGAGGGCGTACTCGGAGCATCCATACACAAGGCGCCTGGCTCCGCATCACCGATGCAGAGAACATCGCGTTGCATACGCTGCTCCATGCCGTCCTCACGGCGCTCCCGCTCTTGTGTATCGCCAATCCGGCATCCATACGCGGCGGCGTCTACACCCACGAGAGCGCCGGGCACGTACAGCATGACGTCGTATTCACCGACACCGATCTTGGCGGCAACGGCATCAGTGCATTCGTATACCGCACCCATACCCACGTGCTCCGCACCGCGCTGCAGGTCTTGCTGCAGTGCGACTGCCTCCACGGTTGTGAGCGCTGTGTCGCCTTGCTGCAGTGTGACACCTGCACAGGCCAAGAAACACTCGACCGCCAGGCGGGTATCACACTCCTGCAGCGCATACTTGGGGAGATGCAGCCGTTGCTGGAGACCGTCCAACTGGGGCCCAACGGCACAAGCAGTCCCAGCGTCCGCCGACTCTATCTCTGTCTCACTACGCAAAAGAGTGCGGAAGAAGTGGGCGGCTGGCAACACAAGCACTTATTGGGCTTAGGGCTCGCCATGACGTATGACTGTCGCGCCCGGCGCTACACCGCGTATACTGCCGAAACCGTCGAGCACCTCGTGACCAATCTGCGTCATGCTGACGAGATCATCGGCTTCAACCTCCGAGACTTTGACTATCAAGTCTTGCAACCGTATACCGACGTGCCATTGCCAACACTCCCGAGCTGCGCTATGCTCGACGATATTCAGCATGCCCTGGGCTATCGCGTGAGTCGTAGACACCTGGTACACGAAACGCTCGGTATCGACTGGCCTGATGACAGCCTCGCGACACTCCGTTGGTACCGTGATGGTGACATGCAACAGCTCATACAAACATGCCGCAGAGATATCGATCTCCTCCGCGCGCTCGCCCGACACGGCAGTGCAACCGGCACCGTAATGTATCGCGATCGCACCGGCACCCTACAGACTGTGCCAGTGCCGTGGCAATGTGACGAGGACGATGCATAACCAACGCATCAGCTCTATTTTTCAGGAAATCGCCGCCCTCTTGGAAATGCAAGGGGACGATCCATTTCGTATTCGCGCCTATCGCCGTGCGGCGCACACCCTCGGACACTTACGCGAAAGTCTGCGGAGTGTGTCCCAGCGACAAGCACTGGAAGATATTCCAGACATCGGCCCCGCCTTGGCAAAGAACATCACGGAATTCCTCGATACAGGGCAGATACGCTACCACGACCACCTGAAATCCACCGTGCCGGAAGGTGTGTTGCCCCTGCTCCATTTCACCAGCCTCTCCACGGATCACGTCCGTACCCTGTGGCGACAACACGACGTGACCTCACTCAAGCATTTGGTACAGCTCTCACAGGATGGCCAACTGCCGTTTGACGACGCAAGCAATGCGGCAATTCACAAAGAGATTGAGGCGTGGCAACGCCGGCAGCAACGCATGCTCCTTGGGATGGCGCTGCCACGGGCGGAACTCCTTGTACACAATATTGCGCGACTCCCTCAGGTCGAGCGCATCAGCATTGCCGGAAGTCTCCGTCGCGGTGTCGACATGGCGGGCGATATTAATATTGTCGCGGCTTCCCCCGATCCGACGCGCCTTATTGAACGCTGCATCCGACAACCCGAAGTGCGGCAGGTCGTCGATACCACGCCTATATCCACCGTGTTACTGACGTCCGAAGGCCTGCGTGTGGCTCTCGTTGTCGTGCCACCTGAGCAGTTTCCCACGGCACTGCTGTATTACACCGGCTCAGCTGCCCATGTCGCCGCGCTGCAACAACTCGCACTACATCGGAGGCTACGGTTAACCCCCTTCGGCCTCGTGCGGCTTGACGACGGCAGCACATGCCCTGTGGAAGAAGAAGAGGACATCTATCATCATCTTGGCATACCTTACATCGCGCCTGAGCTCCGCGAAGGCGCGGGGGAAATCGAAGCGGCCCAGGCTGGAGTCCTTCCCATCTTGCTCACCCTTGATGACATTCGGGGCGACCTCCATGTCCACAGTAACTGGGGCAACGGCGCACACAGCCTGGAGGACATTGCCCGCATGGCGCAGCGCTTAGGTTACGAGTATGTCGCGATCTGCGACTATACCTATGCGCCCGAAACCGGTCAGGGCCTCACAGCAGCGGACCTGCTGAAGCAAATCGAGGCCATCAGGCGGTTGAACGACACACTGCCGACGTCGTTCCGACTTCTGGCCGGCGCCGAAGTGGAACTTTCCCCGGAAGGTGACGTCTTGGTGGACGAGGCGGTTCTGCAGGAACTCGACTTTGTCGTTGCCGCAGTCCACACAGGTCTGAAGGCGCCACTGGACGTACTTACTCGGCGCCTGTGCAAGGGTATGGAGCACCCTTTGGTCAACGTGCTGGCTCACCCCACAGGACGGATGTTGGGCAAGGAACAGGTGCCAAGTGTCGACCTTGACGTTCTGTTGGACGCCGCGATCGAAACCCACACGTGTCTGGAAATTAACAGCCATGTACTACGGCTCGACCTCCAAGATACAGCCGTGCGGCTCGCCAAAGATCTTGGTATTCCGCTGGCATTGGGTTCCGACGCGCACAGTGTCCAAGAAATGCGCAGTATGCAGTTCGGCGTCCTCACGGCACGGCGCGGTTGGACGCCACCGCAACACGTCCTCAATACCCTTCCCTATGCCGAACTTCTCCGGCGTCTCAAACCACAGGATACCCTGCATGCCCAGTGATAATCGCGTCTTCCGCGTCGGCACGAGCGGCTGGTCCCATCGCGAATGGGTCGGGACTCTCTACCCACAGGAGACGCCCCCGGTAGAATATCTGGCGGAATACGCCCGGCATTTTGACGCGGTTGAAATCGAGAGTACCTGGTACGAGATTCCAACGAAACCGACGGTACAAGCCTGGTACCGGCGCACCCCTGACCGTTTCCGCTTCAGTCCCTGTGTGCCGCGGTCTATCACACACGAGCAGCGCGTCCAGGATATTCAACCTATCCTGCGTGTCTTCCTGGAGGTCATTACCGGGCTTGCAGAGAAACTTGGTCCCATGCTCATTCAGCTCCCGACACAGTGGCGTGTGAGCGAGCAGCCTCGGCTCGAAGCGTTGCTCGATCTCTTACCGTCTGACCTGGCGTTTGCTATAGAGTTTCGCCACGGTAGTTGGCTCAAAGAGACAACATACCAGCTTCTCGAAGCCTATGGCGTCGCCTGGGTCATTGTTGATGCGCCCTTTCTGCCACGTGTCTCACGGGTGACCGCCCCCTTCGCCTACGTCCGCTGGCACGGTCACCCTGGTGTAGGGCAACGCAGCCGCCACCAAACCGACCCCGCTGCTGCCTTTCGGCCGTGGCTGCCGATTCTCCGCGATCTCGCACGGCAAACATCGCATGTCTACGGCTACGTGCGCAACAGCTTCTCCGGCTACGCGCCACGGGATTGCGAAACGTTGTTGAGGCTTTTAGGCGAGGCATAAACGCCGCAGATATGAAGCAGTATCCAACCTGGCGCCGCTTATGCTTTGGACGCTCTCAACCCTTCCAACGCTGTTTGCCGCAGGTCGCAGCCACGCTGCCGGAGTTCGGCGATGCTGATCTCACCGGCGTCGACTTGCTTGAGCAAGGTGACCGCGATGTTGTGCTGTCGTTACGTTACCTTAACGCTTGGTGAAGAGCAATGCCTTGGCCTCAGTCAGAAGCTCGTCGTCAGATTGCGCCAAATCAATAGGATCGCCATGGGGCTGAGGGACCGGGAAGTCGGTCTTGCAGTACAGCTCGATTCGGTTGCCCTCGGGGTCGAAGAAATACATGCCAAAGGCATTCCCATGGCTGACGATGCGCTCCACGTGTAGGTTCTCGCCCTCAATCCGCCGTTTAAATTCATCATCATATTTGCGGCGTTGAATACTCATCGGGGACACCTCCTATTAACAGTTTATCACCCTTTAGGATAGTGTCCGTTTAGATTAGACCACATCATGGCGAGCAGGGCGGCGTGCACCGTCTCCAGCTCATGCTCAGCCACGCCGAGCTTGGCCAACAGCTCGTGCATCCGCTGCGGGCGCGCTGCGGGCGCCAGCGCGCCTATCCGGTCGTCACCGCACTGTTGCTCCAGCCGCAGCACCCGCTGCATGAGTCGGTGCGCAGAGGCTTTCCCCGGGAGAGCGTCGGACAAGCAATCCCCTCTCAAGCTTTGAGCGGTTTACGTCGAAAAGCAGCGATAAGAAAAAGGGCGTATCGATGATCATGTCCACAGCTGGGAAAAGACTATGACTGCCAATCGCAAATATCCCCGACTCGACAAGAACTGTCACCTTGCGTATACCATTGTTGATCCAGAGCAATTGTCCGGGACTCCGATGCACAGTTACGTGGTGAATATTAGTGGCGGAGGGATCGGCTTCACTGCGACTGAGGCGCTGGCAAAAGATACCATGGTCGCTTTACAGATACGGGTGGATGACTACCAATTGCCTGTCCTGGCACTCGCCAAAGTCAAATGGTGCAAGGAGGAGGGGGAGCACTACGATATCGGCGCGGAATACTGGTGGGTCGGTTGGAGTGATCAGCACGCGCAGAACACCATGGCGGATTTTATTGCCGAGCACACCACGACCGAAAAGATTGCGGTGTTGTAAGTACGATATGGCCATGGTGAAGCGCGGCACCGCGTGTTTGCCTTCCTATGACCCCAATGCGTCTCACAACGCCTTGGCCTCCTGCACCTCCGCCGTCTCAAACTCCTCCGGAAACCACCGCTACACCGGAGCCAGCAGGTCGTAAATGTCTTGGCGCGTGCCCTGGGACTGCTCGCGGCGGCCGGCGGACGCACACGGGACGCCTTCAGGACGCCGCCGCGTGTGCCGATAAGACAAGGGGAAAAAATTCGCCAGGGAGTTTTACAATCTTCCTCTCCGGCGGTTGCAGCGTCCTGGGCAGGGGAGAGGGAGCCCCTGCTCGGGACGTGTTGCGCATCTCCGCACCACCGGGCGCAGACGCTGCGGACGCTATTTTGGGGTGACACCTTTCCATAACTCGGACAATCCGGCCGGTGATAGACCTTACTGTTGCGATTCCCAATGATGGAACCCTCAGCAGGTGATGCAATAGGCTGGCCTGCCGCCCAGACGAACGCATGCCGATTCCCCTGGATTGCCTCAATCCGCCGTGCCCGTTCCCGTTCCCAGTCATCGACCGGATCAAGCTTGTTCCACGCCTCAAACAGTTTACGATGACTGCGCGAGATAATACCATGACCCGGATAGGCGCGGTCCATGTACATGAGGAAGAATTAGGGTCAGGTCTTGAATTATAAGTTTTCGTCATCTATGATTACCGCATGACACGCCCACTCCGCATCGCATATCCTGGCGCCCTGTACCATGTGACCAGTCGCGGCAATGTGCAGCAGCGCATGTACGAGGACGACGAGGATCGGCACGCTTTTTTGGCGGTGCTTGATGCAGTGGTGCGCCGGTACAACTGGCTCTGCCATGCCTACTGTCTGATGGACAACCATTACCATCTCGTCATTGAAACGCCTGATGGGAACCTCCCGCGTGGTATGCGCCAGCTCAATGGGGTCTATACCCAACGGTTCAATCGCCACCACGGGCGGGTGGGCCATGTGTTGCAGGGTCGCTATAAAGCCATTGTGATTGACCGCGACAGTTACCTGCTGGAGGTGTGCCGCTACGTGGTGTTGAATCCGGTGCGGGCAGGCCTCGCCCACACACCAGCGGACTCTCCCTGGAGCAGCTACCGAGCGACCGCGGGGATGGAACCTCCCCCGACGTGGCTAACCACGGCATGGGTCCTGGCGCAGTTTGGACGACAGCGGCATCAGGCTCAAACCCGATACCAGGCATTCGTGCAGGAGGGCATCGATCGTCCGGGGCCATGGGAGCAGGTCCGGGGGCAGATGCTGTTGGGAGATGAGGCCTTTGTTACGCGCCTGCAGCCGGCTCTGCAGCAGAGTCGGGCCATACGCGACGTGCCACGAGTCCAGCGCTTTGCGGACCGGCCACAATTAACGGAGCTCTTCGCGGAGGTCGAGAACCATCCGAAAGCCGTGCGAAATCAGCTTATACGGCAGGCATATGAGGCGCATGGATACACCTTGGCCGCCATTGCGCAGATGGTGGGGCTGCATTACACGACGGTGAGCAAGATCGTGAATGCACGGTAAGAGATCCCTCGTCGGTTGATCAGACCCGGCAACAACGATATCCTCAGGTTAGGAAAGTCAAAAGTCTAAATTCAGCGCAGGCGGATTTTGCGGTGCCCGATACAACTCCTATGCAAACCGAGCGTACTATGCCTGCTTCCAGGCTGCTGTTGCAACGCTCCTCGTGGCTGACATCCGCCCAGCACATCCGCGGGGCAAATGGAGTAGGGATGCTATGAAAATATCTCGTGCGTCAAATAGGCGTCAGACCCGAATGGCATTAAGTTAGAAATCATTCACTGGGGTCTGTCACCGATTATTCCTCCGTGGCCAGGCACGAATTGAACTTGGATCGATAAGTCATTATCAAGATAACAAGATAATGGATAGCACCCCTCGGCTGTGGCGTGGCGGTGTCGAGCGTCCGCTTATTGAAGGGAATGACACAATGGATTGGCAGCGTGAGTTGGCTAAACGATTGGCCCATCTACGACGAGAAGGCCAGCAGCAAAGCGGTCTTGACCCGGCCCTTACGCCGCCAGACAACGAGACGGCCTACCGCATCGCTCGTATGGTCGAGGAGGCGTTGGGTTGGGAGGTCGCAGGCTGGAAGATCGCCGCGACGAATGCGGACATGCAGCGCGCGCTGCGGGCTGACTCGCCGATCTACGGCAGGGTCTACGCACCCAATGTCCGACCGGCGCCGGTCTCGGTCGACCATGCAAAGCTGTGCAGCCCGATCCCAGAGGTGGAGTATCAAGCACGGCTCGGCGCCGACCTGCCTCCGCGTGGCAGATCGTATGACGTCGAAGAAGTGACGGAAGCCGTGGCGTCGCTGCATCCAGGTATCGAGATTGCCGAATGCCGTTTTATCCACGACGCGCAGTTTCCGCCCTTGCCCGCCATTCTCGCCGACGGCGCCGGGAGCGGTGCGCTCGTGTACGGTCCGGCCATCGAGGATTGGCGGGAGCGTGACCTTGCTGAGCAGGAGGTGGTGTTGTACTGCGACGGCGAGAGACGCCGTTCAGGAACAGCCAAAGTGGCCCTGAATCATCCGATGGTGCCGCTCACCTGGCTCGCCAACGAGCTGTCGCGCACCGGGGTCGGGTTGAAAGCCGGACAGATGATTAGCACCGGGACGATGACCGGTATGTTGCGGCCCAAAGCGGGCGAAACCTATTGTGCCGACTTCGGGCCATTTGGACAAGTGATGGCCCATTTTGCGTGATGTTAGCACGCATGGTAGATAGGTTGCCAACAGGAGGCATTGCTATGGCCGAACTCGCTCGTGCACGCGCCCTATGGTGGGCGCTTGAGCCCTATCATGCGGTGGTCTATTTTGCGCCCGATGCCAAATCCACCTATGAGGCCATAGGCCTCAAGGGATTCTGGATGGGGTATTTCGCCTCGCGCGCCGCCCCGCTCGGGCCTGTGCCGGCCGAAGTGGTCACGGCGACGTTCTATAACTTCCACCCCGAGATGGTGGCACGGGCCATTCCCGATGCCTGGCAGCTCGCCACTCCAGCGCAGATTATCGCCACACGCACCAACCATGCCGCCCGCACCCTGCGCCTGTTGCTGGGCGATGAGCTGTGGCAATCACCTGACCTTGCCGAGGCCGCCCATTTGGCGCGGCAGGTGGCCGAGGCGGCTGCGTCCTCTGGTCGGCCGTTGTTCGCGGCCTATACGACGCTCGACTGGCCCCACGAGCCCCCGCTCGTGTTCTGGCATGCGGCGACCTTGTTGCGGGAGCATCGCGGCGATGGCCACGTCACCTCGTTGGTGCATGCCGACATCGGCCCGTGTCAGTCCCATCTACTTGCGATGGCCAGCGGCACGACGACGCGACCGATACTCGATCTCAGCCGGCGCTGGACCGAGGCGGATTGGGAGGAGGCCCGCGAGACGCTGCAACAGCAAGGATGGCTGGACGCTCACGGCGTCTTAACCCCAGCGGGAGTCGCAGGAAAACAACAGATCGAGGACGATACCGACCGCTTGGCGACTCAGCCACTCAGCGTGCTCAGTGACGCGCAGCTTTCACGGCTGATGGAACTCGCCCGCCGCGTAGGGCAACACATCATTGCAGCCGGCGGCATCCCCTTTCCGAATCCCATGGGATTGCCGGATAGGTTGTCAGAGATTTAAGTTCCCGGACAAAAGTTGTGATACACAACCAGAGCGTGATGGTGCTGTGGTAGGTACGCCTGCCTACCACGCAAGGTGCCAAAACATATGTCCAGGTGCTTAGAAGATAAAGTGGCGCCAGGATTAATCGAGGCCGAGTGCTTGGAGGGTTTCGTTGTACACCCGATAGAGCCGTTGATACTCGTTGAGACGCTGTTCCAACACTTGCCGACAGGTGAGCACATCGTT
>CAJIAL010000569.1_pt1 | contig 16625 bp, 15 predicted proteins | sample 9199091 | NCBI WGS metagenome assembly CAJIAL01 (sample SAMEA7708270, study PRJEB35096) | sediment metagenome | biome: marine neritic benthic zone biome [ENVO:01000025]; feature: sediment [ENVO:00002007]; material: shallow marine sediment [ENVO:03000034] sea grass bed [ENVO_01000059] ... | reverse complement strand
TCTGTCCCCTATTTTTTCGTCGCCTAAGTACATTTGCTGCTGGAGGGCGCCCCAGATACTGGATTGATCGACGCCGTCGAGCACAAACTGGGCATAGCGTTCACGGGCCTGCGCTCGCCCCCGACCAAAGTGACGTAACAAGACGGCACGAGCAAGCCAACCCGGAGCGATGGGTTATGTATTGACGGTCGCTTGTCAGGGCTTTATGTTTGGTTGTAGGGGTTCGTGTTTTTCTGATTTTTTGTGAGGTCACTATGGAGACGGTGAGTTGGGAGCAGGTCGGCGAACAGGCGAAAGAATTGCAGACACCGGCGAGTGTGGCGCGGTTCCGTTGATGGCGAATGATGATATTCAAAACGGCCAGAAGACGTGCAGGCATACCCTGAGCGAGCTCGCGAACGTCGATGGTTGCCAAGCGCGATGGGCACTCGGCCATCAACAAGTAGTCGAAGAGGTTCAACATTATGTCAATATACCAGACAGATTTCGTGCGTTGGTCTGAGACCCAGCGGGACCATCTTATCGAGGGGCGCTTTGATTTGCTGGACGTGGAGAACCTGATTGAGGAGGTCGGCGACTTGGGTAAACGGTATCACGACGCGCTCAAGAGCCAGCTCAAGCGGTTGCTCATTCACCTGCTCAAATTGGCCTATTCGAAAGGGTCTCGTGAGCCTGAAGCACAGTGGTGGCTCAGCATCGGCAACGCACGCGATGAGATTCAAGAGTTGCTCGAAGACAACCCCAGCTTGAGGCAGTATGTTCCTGGCTACTTGCCGGTTGCCTACCAGCGGGCGAGTGGACAAGCGAGGCGTGAGCTGGAGGCACATGGGGATAAATATGAGCGGTTTCCGGAGGCCTGTCCGTGGACGCACGAGCAGGTCCAGGATGCCCGTTTCTTGCCAGGAGAGTAGGTACGCGCCAGCCGCAAAAACGCCCTCTCTTGATCAAACTGCGGCGTTGTGGCATGCATAGTCAATCGCACCTCAAAACATGCCCAGACCATGCCTGTGCCCGCTGACCGAAAAGGGACCGGTGGACAGAAGTTTTCTCATACGCCTATGATTCCATGAGATATCGGTGGTTTGTCAGCCGCGACCTCGCACACTTCGCTGAAGCCGGCCCGAAGCTCGCCGGAAGAGTCAAGGCAATGCAGACGCCCCAACGCCACATTTCTCCAGGCCTTACGCCGTCGCAAAGGGGAACACATGGAGAGTATTGACGTGCATGATCTGCCAGAAGAGGAGGCGCAGCTCATCGCCGCTTTTGTGGCGCTGTTCCGGCCCCAGCGGCAGGAACAACAACCGCCCTTGTGTCTAAATTCAAACCCATCACGAATGAGCGCGCGAAAATGAGCGCGCGAACGAGATCGTGCGCCGTGAGAGAACGAAGCGTGCGGTAGTTAATTTCACTCATCGCATTATGGTGACGGCAGTCCCTTCCGTGACCACAACTCCTTCGGTCACACTGAGGTCCCTTCCTTCTTCTAAGAACTCCTCAACGATCATCTCGAGAACTTCGTGAATATGGCTCAAGGCGCCTTCTTGCGTTTGACCCCAGGTAGAAGCCCCGACATGTTCAAGCGGGGCACAGAAAGCTCGCCAGCCGTTTTCGTCTGGTTCAAGGGTGACCGGAAAGACATAGCTTTTCATGCCTGTCCTTTCGTCGATCGGGATATGGTTGTTAGTACAAAACAAATTGGTACATCATACCATGGAATAACATTCAGAGGTGAGAGGGGATGGAGTGGGAAATTACACTGTGACCGGTTTTTACTCGTATTCTAGACGGACGCCTATCTCACCGCGTTCGGCACCTATGACGGCCAGTGGATACCACCCGAGCGATGCCAAGCCAAAGAGCCCCTCTCCCCACCCCGTTGGATGCCACAGCCTGGGCTCCTCTAGGCGGAGTGGTCGTGCCAGACGGTGGAGTATCGCATAACAGTGTGGCAATCCAAGACCTGAGTATCGCACAACAGTGTGGCAATCCAAGACCCCAGATCCCCCCACGGGAGCTGATGCCCCCCATGCGAGGCGCAACCGCCAGCCCCGATCCGGAACGGCCGTCGCAACAGGAGCAAAGCGATCAAGTCTGCTCCTGTTGATTTTTGGGCCAAATCTTATATTTCAAGACCTGACCCTAGATCTTGCGACGCCAGCTCAGTCTTGTCAAGAATGGTTGCAGGGGCTGCCTGCGAGCCGGCATAGGGAGAGAGGGAGCAACGCCACCACGTCCCGCAGCCCCCCAAAAGGCATGGCGCCAAGGCCGATTGCTGCCACCTGCAGACCAGTTTGTCCTCACGTGCGATAGTGCCCGTTTCTCCGGTTACGCGTTTGAGTGGTCGGGAAGCTCCAGACCCACCCCCAGTAAGTGGCCAAACAGGTCGGAGAGTTTTTGCCGATCCGCCTCGGGTAATGGCGGTTTGAGCAGCGAGGCAATATTCGACCGCAGGTGCTCCGGATTGCTGGTACCAAAGAGCACCACATGCACCCCCGGCTCGTGCCGTACGAAGCGATAGGCGGCGTCCGTCACACTGGTGGCGCCGCCTGCGTGGAGCAGAAATCCGAGAGGATTGTCCGTGTGCGCCAACCACTCGGGCACTTGTCCCGTCGCTGCCAGTTCCTGCATCTTGGCTTGCAGACGGCCTGGTTGACTGAAAATATTGCGCACGACGAACATCAAGAGCGTGCCGATATTGTTGGCGATCGTATGAGGGAAGATTTTCGTGCGGGCATTGTGGTGCATCATATTAAAGCCCAGCATGACCACCTCCCACACGTCATCGTGCACGGCGCGTTGAAGCATGCGCTGCTCGTGGTCGTTCGGCGAGGTTTCCGTTATGCCCATATGACGGAATTTTCCTTTGGCTTGTTCGCGCAATAAGACCGGCGCAATCTCATGCAGCGCATAGTCGTACATGGCGGGGGAAACCACGTGTAACTGGAACACATCAATATAATCCGTACCCAGCTGGCGCAGAGAATTGTCGAGGCTTGCGACCACCTGAGCAGGTGGAATGGGTCGACCGGCACGATAGATATTGGCTTTCGTGGCAATGACAACGCTATCACGCGGCACAGAGGTGATCGCCTCGCCAATCAGGCTCTCGGTGCCGTAGGTCGCAGCCGTATCGAGCAGATTGACCCCGAGATCCAACGCCTGGCGTACCAGGGAGAGGGCTACCGCCTTGGTCTGCCCTTTGCCTAGGCCGACACGGCTATTGCCGCCGCAGCCAAGACCGGCAATACTGACGCGCAGTCCGGTTTTCCCGAGAGTGACATACTCCATCCGGACATCCTTTTTCGTGGAAGGTTTGGGTTGGGTGTGGGATCATACCGCGCATCGCGCACTGATGGCGTGCGATTATAGCATGGCTACTCTAGGGTATTCCCCTTCAGCGTCAGGGGACGGTAGAGGAAATTGCCGCAACCTGTCTATTTCTGGTTAGTGATGACAGCGGTTTCATCACCGGCCAGACGATTCATGCAAACGGCGGGGTGGCCTACCACTGAGCGGTGTGACCGCCTGGAAGCGTGATGTGGGTCTGCATGAAAAGCACTTGATTTTTTCGTCAAGTGAATTCATGCTGACCTCTCACGAAGACGTTCAGCCTATCCATTCTCACACGATTGCGCTCAAGGCATTCGCGCCGTCATCTTATGCGAGGTATGTCGCCGAGAATACCTGAGCCCCTACTCGGAGGATACTCATGACCGTGCACGGTATGCATCGTGAAGCCAGTATCGAGATCAACGCGTCCCCGGAGGCCGTCTACGACCTCGTCTCGGATCTCCCGCGCATGGGCGAGTGGAGCCCCGAGAACATCGGTGGCGAGTGGCAGGACGGCGGCAGTGGTAAGGCCGGTGATCGCTATATCGGCCACAACAAGGCCGGCGAGCGCGAGTGGTCGGTACCGGTGATGGTCACCGTGGCTGATCGTGGTCGGTGCTTCGAATTCGTGACGCGCCCCGACGAGGGTCCGTGCGTGCGCTGGACGTACCGGCTGGAGCCAAGTGCGGCTGGTACGCGTGTTACTGAAGTGTGGGATGTCGAGCAACTCCCGGCGTCACTGCAGGGTCGCACTCAGGAGCAACTCGATGGACGGTCTCAAGCCGTTGAAGCTGCCCTGGCCACCACACTCGCCGCGCTGAAAGCGACGGCCGAGGGGTGATAGACGGCCCGAGCGGGTCAAGGTAGAGACGAAGGACCGTGCGTGCCTTGTGGTGCACACGGTCATCGAACATAACGTGTGAGCGAGGAGATACCATCCATGATGCACCCGGCCAAAGACTCGATTGATCTTGGCGTTATTTGCGGCGATATTCAGGCGAGCTTGCATTTTTATCACACCCTGCTCGGCCTGGAGAAAGTTGGCGAGCAACCAGCCACGACCGGCACCATGCATCGCCTACGTTTTGGCAGCAGTGATGTGAAGCTGATTGATCCCTCGACCCGGCCTGGAGGGGGGCCGATCGGTATTGACCAACAACTGGGCTTTCGCTATCTCACCTTCGTCGTCACCAATCTGGATGCCGTCTGCCAACACTTAGAGGCGCAGAATATCGAATTTACCCGGAAAAAAATGGAGGTCAGACCGGGGACAACGATTGCCATGGTGAAAGACCCCGATGGCAATATTGTCGAATTTGTTGAACGCAGTTAGCGGCCTTGATCGCGGGGGCGGTCGCTTGCACGCCCTCGGCATGGAAGCCGAGGAGTGGGAAGAAGCAGTCTCATCCTCCGCATCTCCATGCTCTCTTTCGGCGTGTCTATCGTGAGGGAGGTTGGCGGAATGCCCAACACGACGCACCGTCTGGCGACGATGGCGCCTTCTATCATACTTCTCATGCTCATGTATCCGTTGTGGTTGACGGGATGCGCCCCACTTGTGGGAAGCGTTGCGGTCGAGACATACAACCGGGACCCTTTGGCGGTGACGATTCCCTCGCACCTGTCGCCCCAGGCGGTTGAAGCAGTGATAACCGAAACCCTCAGAGCCCAGGCGTGGACCGTGGTGCATCAATCACCTCAGGAGGTTGTTGCGATGCGTGCCTACCCCGATTTTCACGCCATGACGACGCTCCAGGTTGCGGGAGCGCATCTCGAGATTCTAAGCTATGCGTACTTCAAAGAGGAGCGGGGGAAAATATTTGTCCCAGGGGTGCCAAAAGATGCGTTGAGGCATCTCCGGCGTGATTTGCACTCACGTTTTGCTGTCGCGAACGCGTCGGCTGGGAGTCGGCTCTCCAACCGTCCTGCGTCTGTCGGGCAGGCTGACACGCAGCGTCCTGTCAGCGGAGAAGGCCAGTCCTTTCAGTGGCTCGCATTTGCAACCCCGCCGCAGACCCTTGACGAGTTCGCCGTGGCGCGTGTTATCGAAGCACGGATGGCTGCATACAACCGGAAGAACCTGGCCGGCATCATGCAGCATATAGCGCCAGAAGCCCGTATCCACTCGCGGCAGGCCGGTGATGTCGTGTCGCCCGAACAGTTCCGTCAGGCATTAGCATCGACGCTCTCGAGTGTAGAACGTGTCGTCTTGCAACAGACTTCGATGGAAACCCTGTCCCCAGTGCACATTCGCGTCCGGACGCTGCTCGTGACAATACATCAAGGAAAACGCTACCCAAGCCACATTCACTCCGACTACCTGCGGCGAGATGGACAGTGGCTTATGATACGAACGCTGTTTGTAGATTAAACGGGGGAATGAGTTCCAGAGGTTTGGAGTCGCCTAAGGTAGACCAGGAGGATCCGGTCAAACAGGCAGCACGAGAAGGAGATGGCACTATGAGCACGACTGTACTCGAGACGTATGATCCGCGAACATTCAAAGCCTTGACCTTTCACGATGCCACGCCGCGCTTCCGTGACGGGACCGACACGCCGCGGGCCTATCTTGAGCGCTGTTTGGAAACCATCGCGGCGCACGAGCCCATGGTGCAGGCCTTCGTCGTGCTGAACGAGGCTGATGCACGCGTCGCGGCCGACGCTAGCACCGCGCGCTGGAAGGCAGGTAAGCCACTCTCGGCGATCGATGGTCTGCCGATTGGCATCAAGGACCTGCTCGAAACGAAGGACATGCCGACGCAAATGGGTTGTGAGGCCTATCGCGGTAATTTCCCGAAGCGCGACAACGCCGCCGTCTGGGCGTTGCATCAGGCGGGTGCCGTGATCCTCGGTAAGACGGTGACAGCCGAGATCGGCGGCTCGCATCCGGGGCCAACCCGTAACCCCTTCGATCCGGAGCGGACGCCTGGTGGTTCGTCTTCCGGCTCTGCGGCTGCGGTGGCGTCACGTATGGTGCCGGCGGCCATTGGTACGCAGGTGGGTGGGTCTATCATCCGCCCCGCTGCCTTTTGCGGCAATATCGCGCTGAAGCCGAGCCAGGGCGGCATCAACCGTGGTGAGCGTCAAGCGACGAGTATGAGTACCCATGGTGTGCATGCCGGCTGCATTGAGGATATGTGGCAGGTGGCGATCGAGATCGCGCGTCGCGCCGGGGGCGACCGCGGCTATCCTGGACTGTTCGGTCCTCCGACACCTCCAGCCGCGGTCAAACCCGAACGCCTGATCGTGCTGGAAACCGAGGGATGGGCCGTGCTCGACGACGCCAGCAAGTCGGGTTTCGAGACGCTGCTGGAGAGCCTCCAGCATGCCGGCGTTACGCTGCTGCGCCGTCATGACCACTTGTGGATAGAGGCGCTGGAGCAGGCCATTGGCAGCGCGAATGCCATCTGCAGCGCGATCACGAGCTGGGAGAACCGCTGGGGGCAGCGCAGTCTCGTTGATGAGCATCCCGACGGCGTCAGTGAACGGGCGAAGGCGACACTGGCCAAGGCCGAAGCCATGAGCCCTGAGGACTACCGCGTCGCACTGCTGCAGCGCGAGACGGCACAACTCTGCCATACCAAGCTGGCCCCGCTGGCCGATGCCGCGATTACGCTCTCCTGCCCAGGACCGGCGCCGCTGTGGCCCGGGGACGTGCCCGGGCAGCCCCTGGCGCCACGGCCGACGGGTAATGCCGTGTTCAACTATCCGAGCTCGATGCTGTTTGCGCCTGTGGTGACGATGCCGCTGATGCGCGTTGACGGGATGCCGGTGGGCGTGCAGGTGATGGGGCAGCAGAACGACGATGCGCGCGTCACGGCGCTGGCGCGCTGGATACTCGAAGCAGTGACGCCGGTTGTGAATTCCTGAAGTCATTGCGACTCTACAAAAGAAGATGCGGCAGAGCCTCTTGGCACATGGGTCTGCTGCATTCAAGGCACAGGCTATTGGTATGGAATAATTTCGTCCGCCAACAATTGGAGCGCTGGGGGGATTGTCAGACCAAGCACACCAGCAGTCTTTAGATTGATCACCAGCTCATACTTTCTCGGCTGCTCAACGGGTAGCTCACTTGGCTTGGCTCCCCTGAGAATCTTATCTACGTAGGGTGCAGCACGACGAAAATTGTCCGCAAAATTTGCTCCATAGGACATGAGGCCTCCACGTCGTGGAAAGCGCCGCCACGCCGCGATTGCGGGTAGCCGCTGTTTCAGTGTGAACGCTGCGATGTCAAGGTCATGCGTAACGGTCAGCGGGGCGGGAGCGACGACTAAAGCATCGGGCGGCTTTCGGGTCATGGCAGCGAAAGCCGTTTCGAAATCATCCCGACTACGCACTTCGTGAGATTGCACGGTTAGGCCTAAGGTGTGCGCATCACGCTGCAACTGCTGAAAAATGAGAGCGACCCCGGGGTTGGTTGGCTCCCATAGAACCGCTACCTGTGAGAGACCCGGTACGATCTTTTTAAGAAACTCCAATCGTTTTCCGGCCAGCTGTGGCGCCATCGCAGACGGCCCTGTCGCATTCCCGCCTGATCGAACGAGACTCGTCACAAAGCCACTGGCAACCGGATCACCCACTACGGTAAAGACAATGGGGGTCGTCTTGATAACCCGCATTGCCGCCTGGGTTGCGGTAGTCGAAACGGTGACAAGCAGTTCTAGCTTGAGATGGGACAATTCAGTGACGAGTTGCGGCAGTCGTTCGACTTGTCCATCGGCATAGCGATAGACAATGTCCAGGTTTTTCCCCTCCACCCAACCGTACTTGCGAAGCTCTGCCCGGAATACCTTGAAAAACCTGGAGCCGTTACGTGCCGAGCTAAAATTGAGCAGCCCTATTCGACGTCGACTCACGGCAGGTTGAGCATCGGTTAACTCAGGGGTACTGAGCACGCCAAGGGTCAATGTCAGCATCACTAACAGCCATAGGATTTTTATGTGGGTCATCGACAATTGTCCCCGATAAAGATAAGAGAACTACTGAATCACCTCATGAGCCTGAAAGAGAAGCAATGGAGGAATCGTAAGGCCGAGGGCAGCGGCGGTTTTGAGGTTGATTACCAGCTCGAAGTTTGTTGCTTGCTCGACTGGCAGGTCAGCCGGCTTGGTCCCTCTCAAGACCTGGTCCACAAAGATCGCGGCGCGTTCGTACATGTGGGGCAAAGAGGCACCATAAAACATCAGGCCTCCTTCGCTCATAAATTCTCGAAGCCCATACATGGTCGGCAGTTTGCTCTGGGCCGACAACGCCACCAGACGTCCTCGATGGGTATTGAACATCGGGTCGGTTCCTACCATCAGGGCTCGATCGCCAGCACGGAGCATCGCCGCAAAAGCCTGCTCAAACTCGTTGGGGTTTTGGACCTTGAGGATGTGCAGGGTGACTCCCAAGCTCTGAGATGCTTTCTCAACCCCTTGCAAAAACGGCCCAACGTCATCGGGATACGTGGGATTAACCAGGACCGCCACACGGGTGACCCCGGGCACTGCCTGTGTAAGCAGCTGGAGTCGCTTCCCACCTAATGCGTCGCTCAACGCGCTTACGCCCGTGATGTTGCCGCCGGGCCTGGCGAGGCTAGAGACGAGGCCACTTGTCACGGGATCGCCGGTCGTCACCATCACAATGGGGATGGTGGCGGTTGCGTTCTTCGCGGCCAGAACACCTGGCGACGACCCCGCCAGAATGACATTGACGTTGAGCCCGACGAGCTCGGCCGCGAGCCCAGGGAGGCGTTTGAGTTTGCCTTCGGCAAACCGATATTCAAAAGCGAGGTTGTGCCCCTCGATCCATCCGCGGTCTTGCAACGCTTGCCGAAACCCATTGAAGACACGACTGTCAGTGGTAGCGGAGATGGGTGACAATCGTCCGACACGAACCACTTTCTCCGACAGCTGCGCCTGAGCATTGGTCAACAACAGACAGAGGCTGCCAAGAACGAGGAGAAACCGTAAGCTGGTCGTTCTACCTGCCAGCGATACACCGAGATATCTCATCTATGGAGTGTCCTCACAAAAACAACACAACCCGACGTCATAAGTGAGCTATCGGGGGCAATTCTTGTCATCTAAAACAAACTACTGAATAACCTCGCTAGCCTGAAAGAGCACTACCGGCGAAACGGTGACGCCCATCTGCTTGGCAGTCTTCTGATTGATCACCAACTCAAATTTCGTCGGTTGTTCCACTGGGAGGTTCGCCGGTTTGGCACCCTTGAGGATCTTGTCGACATACGTTGCACCGGAGCGATACATATCCGGCATGTTCACGCCGTACGACATGAGTCCGCCCGCCTTGACATAAAATCCAAAGAGAAACATCGCCGGCAGGCGGTGCTTGATCGTCAAGACCGCGATCTGCTTGCGATGTGGATAGAATAACGGCGATGACAACACCACGAGTGCCTCGGCCTGAGACTGAACAGCAGTGGACATGGCACTCTCGTAATCGTAGGGCGGATCGCGCAACTCCAAAGATTGCAGCTGCAATCCTAGAGACCTGGCCGCCGCCTCGGTCGATGGCAGTTGATCTGCGGATTGAGCATCGTAGATAGTGAACACGCGAGTGACCTGAGGCAGAGCTTTCTTGAGCAGCTCTAGGCGTTTAGCCGACAACGCCAGTTGCATGAAGAACCCCCCGGTAATATTGCCTCCAGGTCTGGCGAGACTCGCAACATAGCCCCGTGCGATGGGGTCATAATTCACCGCCATCGTAACGATAGGGATCGTGTGCGTCGCCTGATGGGCAGCCCGCAGCACGACCTCGGAGCCTGTGGCAACCAGAACGTCCACCGGAAGTTGCACCAGCTCCGCCGCAAGGTTGGGCAGCCGATTCACCTGGCCTTCTGCTTTTCGGTGCTCGATGATCACATTTTGGCCTTGAACGTACCCAAGGTCCTGCAAGCCCTGCACAAAAGCCGCATGAACGGGTGCGGTCAGCGGAGCAGAGCTGGCAGTCAAATAACCGATGCGAAATACTCGCTTCCCTGGTTGCGCCTGAGCATTGGTTCGCGACAGGCAGAGACAGATACAAACCAAGAGCATAGTCCAGATCGGCCAACGTCTCATGCGGTCTCCCCTTCAGGGTCACATGGTGTCGGAATTTTCGTTTAGTACGTGAAAGAGGTGTACAGGCTCGCTGATGTTTCGAAGCGGATGAGAACCGAGTGCATCGAGCTCAAAGCGATGCTGAATCCGCCTGGCGGTTTCAGGCCCGATGACCACAGCCCCCTCAGTCGCAAAATCGGCGAATCGCGCTGCAAGATTGGTCACAGCTCCTGAGGCCGTGTAGGTCCAACGCGCCCCCGCCAGACTTTCAAATTTACTCGACCCCACCGAGGCCAATCCGGAATTAATCCCAATATTCACTTGCACCGGCTCGTAGGTGCCCTGGTGAGCGGCATTGATCTGCGCGGTTTTGTTACGGATCGCCAAGGCCGTTCGGGCGGCTTGCACCGCATGTGTCGTCGCATCGGCATCCTGGAACAGAATCATCAAGCCATCGCCAGCCGTTTCATTAATATCGCCGGAATTAGCGTAAATGTCGTCGAGAAAACTCGAAAAGTACCGCTCCACCAAATAGCTCACTTTATCTTGGTCCAAGGTCTCGCTGATTTGGGTATAGCCGGCGATGTCGAGAAAGAGTATGGAGACATCCGCCTCATGTTTGTCGAGGGCCAGACCATCGGGATTGGTGTCGATGAGGGTCTGAACCGATTGCGGCACAAATTTGCTCAGGTGCATTTTGGCTTGTTCGAGCAAGGCGACTTTTTCAACCGCAGTTTGCAACTTGGTGTAAAGCTGCGCATTTTCCTCTGCAATGCGCTTGATCGTCGTGATATGCCGAAAGGCGCGGATGCCGGTGATCACCGCCGTAAAGAGTTTGATCGCCGTCAGTTCGGTTTTGGTCTTATAATCGTTGATGTCGTAGTCAACGATCACGTCACGTTCCGGGGCTTGACCGGGTTGCCCGGTTCGCAACACAATCCGCACCGCATCATTGTGAAGCACCTCGCGAATATCGCGGGCAACGCGCAGCCCTGCATCATCGGTTTCCATCACCACGTCGAGCAAAACCAGGGCGATGTCGGCATGGTGGTCAAGGAGTTCGAGAGCTTCGCTTCCGGAGTGGGCGCTCAGTACCGTTAAGGGTTGGTCTTCAAACCGGACATTTTGCAAGGCCAGCCGGGTGATTTGGTGCACCTCGTCGTCGTCATCGACCACGAGAATGGTCCAGGGTTTGTGAGCCTGTACCATCGGCTGAGCGGTTGCCTCTGATCCTACCTCGTCATCAACGTCTCGGGCAGTCGACTCAGGGTCTTCATCGGCGAAGATAATCTCGTCATCCTCGTCAGGTGCAAAAGGGGAATGTTGAGAAACCTCTGGCATCAGTATTTCTCCATAGGGCGGCGCACCGCCCTCACGAACCGGTTGCCTGCATCGATTACACCGAACGCAGCGGAAAGGTCATCACAAAGCATGCCCCTTCTCCCTCGGAACTCTCACAGTGCATGGTGCCGCCGAGCTGTTGGGTCACCAGGTTGTAGATAATGTGCAACCCGAGCCCACTGCCACCCTGGCCGCGTTTGGTGGTAAAGAAGGGCTCAAAGATTTTGTCGAGGTGCTCGGCCGGGATACCGCGCCCATTATCGCGATAGGTGAAGTGCACCTGATCCCCTACGGAGGTGAGTTCCAGGGTGATCTGACCGATTTCCTCTGGGGCAAAGGCGTGGGTGATCGAGTTCATCACCAAGTTCGTCACAATCTGCGCTAAGGCGCCCGGGTAGGTATCGAGCTCGAGTCCCTCGTCGACCTGTACGGTGATCTGATGCGGGGTGCGCTTGAGCTGGGGGCGCAAACTCAGCAAAATCTCGTCGACATAGGCCTTGACGGGAAAGCAGCGGCGCTCCTCGGTCGATTGGTCCACCGCCACTTGTTTGAAACTCTGGATCAGCTCCGCTGCCCGGTGCAGGTTGGACAAGAGCATGGTGCTACTTTGGCTGGCCGTATCGAGATAGGTTTCCAAATCCGAGCGCTTCATATGCCCTCCTTGGTAGAGATTGCGAAAGGAGGCGGTTTGCTCTCCGAGTAAGGAGGCGGCCGTCACTCCAATGCCCACCGGGGTGTTGATTTCGTGGGCCACGCCCGCCACTAGGCCACCGAGGGCTACCATTTTTTCTTGCATGATGATCTGGTTTTGCATCTCTTGCACCTGGTGCAACGCCGTTTCCAGTTCCTCATTTTTTGTTTGGAGTTCCTGCGTGCGCAAGTCGACTTTCTGTTCCAAGTCAGCATAGGACTCTTGGAGCTGGGCTGTCATGCGATTGAACTCCGTGGCCAAGGCCTCTAACTCATCGCCGGTTTGGATCGCGATGCGATAGTCGAGTGACCCGGCGCCGATCCGTGCTGCACCCTGCCGAAGCTCTTCCACCGGTCGGACCACGCGGCGGCTGATGACGAGACTGGCTACGACGGCGACCCCCAGCCCGAGAAGGAGCAAGACGGCGGTGCGCAGTAACGAGCTATACAGCGGCGCGTAGGCCTCCTCGGCCGTCCGCTCAACAAACACGGCCCACCCCAGCTCCGGAATCACGGCACTGGCGCTGAAGACCGACTCCCCGGCAAGATTGGCTAAGGGTGTGCTGGGGGGCGGACGCTTGCTGAGAGCGGCCTGAACTTGGGGTAGCGATTTGAGATTGTGCCGCTGCAACACCAAATTAATGTCGGGGTGGGCGATGAGCTCTCCCTCCCGCGACACCACATAGGCGTAACCGGTCCGACCCACCTTGATGCGCGAGATCACGTCCCAGACATATTTGAGGTTGACCTCGGCCAGTAAGACCCCAATGACATTGCCCGCAAAGCGCTCGATGGGCATGGCAATGCGCATATAGGGTTCACTGTTCTTCACAAAATACACCGGACTGAAGTAGGACGCGCCCTTCCGGGCTTGGATAAAAAAGTCTTCCGCCGAGCGGTCTTGGAGATCTTGGGGCCGATAGAGCTGGACTCGGGAGAGCTTTAATGTTTCACGGCCAGTTTTGTCGATCGCCGTGATCGAGGTGATGGCGGGGGCAAGGCCGAGTAGCTTGACCAGGTAAAATTCGTAAGATTCCGTGAGGCCAGCGGTGATCAGCTCAGGCGTTTGGGTGGAGGCGCGCATCGTTTTTTCGAGGTCTTGGACGAATTGCTGGATTTTGAAGGCAACCCCGTTAGCCATTTCCGTTTGGAGGGTGCCAATGTCGGCCACACTTTCCTGATAGCGAAAGATGAGCTCAACCACCCCACTGGTGAGAAGTCCACCAGAGATGACAAGCAGCGCGATGAGAAACGTACGCCGAAGGAGTCGTCCTCCACGCTCACGGTGGGGTTGGCGAGTTTCCCCGGGGTCCTGAAGGGGACGTGTCACGGAGTCCTTCGTGTCCATCACCAGTCCTTTCAACTGCCCCGCTTACGCAACGGGTATACCCTTTATTTCACAACGTTCAATCAGACACACGCCCTATTCCATAATCAGGTCCGCTTGCAAAAGAATTTTCGGAGGAAAGGCGAGCTCAAGCGCCTTTGCCGCTTTGAGGTTCAACACGAGTTCTAACGTTCTCGGTTGTTGGACGGGCAAGTCGGAGGGCTTAGTCCCTTTCAGAATCTGGTCCACATACGTGGCCGCACGCCGCCATTGGTCGAGACGGTCGGTCCCATAAGACATCAGACCTCCCACCTCCGTAAACTCCCTGCCCTGATAAATAGCCGGAATACGGTTTTGGGCAGCCAGCGCCACGATTTGCTTGCGATGGCGCATAGTAAAAACTGATAGCATCACAACCAGAGCTTCAGCTTTCCGTTCTGTCATGATGGCAAAAGCCTCTGGAAACGCCTTGGCGGTCTTCACGGTCACCGGTTGGAGTTGGAGGTCGAGCTTGTGGGCCGCCGTTTGAGCCGCTTGGATATGAAGCGATGTGGTTTGAGCGTCCGCATACGCATCATGGAGAAAAGCGACCCGAGACATTCCCGGCAGGATCCGCTTCAACAGCTCCAACTGTTTTCCATCGAGGTCGGGATTGATATCTGTCAAACCCGTGATGTTGCCACCCGGCTTCGAGAGACTGTCGATCAGACCACCCTTGACCAAGTCACCAGCACCACCCGAGACAATGGGTATGGTGGCGGTGGCTTTGCGAGCCGCGCGAACGCCTTTCATGCTGACGGTGACGATGAGATCGACGTGCAAACGGACCAAGTCTGCCGCGAGACTGGCCAGGCGCTCTGGGTGTCCCTCGGCCCATCGGTACTCGATGAGAATGTTCTTGCCTTCGACGTAGCCCAAATCCTTCAAGCCCTGGCGGAAGGCATTGACCGTGTCCTGTCCCAATGTTTCGCCGGAGGCGTTTGCCTTTGTCGGAGCCTGTGGGTTGAGCAGTCCGATACGAGGAATGTGGGTCTGCGCTTGGACGGGGAGTGATCTGATAAGCAAGCCGAGGACAAAAACAACAAGGCATCTCGCCACATGGCGTCTCATCACCATCCCCCCTCTTCACGCTATGTATCTCTCTAGACAACGCTCCTGCTCGATTCATAAACCATGTCCGTATGAGCTCTATCGGTTACCCTCTCATCTCATTCCCACATTCGGGACACCAGGTTGCGTTCTTCAATCGCACCGACCTCCATCTTTACGCCGCTGAGCTTTGCGGAGAAGGCGGCAACACGGATTGAGGGGATCGGCAGGACAGAGAGGGTCCTCAGCTCAGGCTGCCGGGATAGTCCTGCCAGATGCTCGGTTCGAGGTGGAGAGCCGAGCTGGCAGGGTACTGCGTCTGCCAATACCGCGCGCACTGGGTGGCCGTCGGATTCCAGACGTCCGGGGCGGCTTGGATATGGCTGCACATCGTTTCGAGGATGTGCATGCGATGTCCAAAGCCAATGATATGCGGGTGAAGCACCATGCTGAAATAGCGTCCGCGTTTGTATTGGGCGTCAAATTCCAACAGACAATTCGTCAGCAAGGGCTTGGGGTTTTCCAGCCCCGAGCCTAACCCGGGTGGCGGGAACATCAGGAAGAACTGATCGTCGAAGTGATAGTAGTAGGGCAACGTCAGCAGAGCCCGTGGCGTCTCGACATCCGTGACCCAGTAGTAGGGGATATCATCGGCGAGACCGTTGCCCAGGTACTCGTAGCCGGCGTCGAGCAGCAGGTCGATCGTGTGCGGACTGACGGTGCCGACCGCAAACGGATCGCGCTGGCGGGGCAATGAATACCAGCCCGTTGGGCGCTGCCCCGTGACGCGAGTTAGCAGTGCGGTGGCCGCCTCGATGCGTTCCTGCTCCTCGTCTTTGCCGAGCTGACTAACATCTTCGTGTTTAAAACCGTGTGCGGCGACTTCATGGCCGTGTTCGAGAATGCTCCCCACAATGTCCGGATAGATGTCGGCGATGACTGCAGGCACGGCGAAAGTGGCAGTCAGGCCGAAGCGCTGCAATACGTCTAGGACGCTCCGGATACCCACCTGGGTGCCGAAGTGCCCCGAGGCAGTGCTGAGGTCAGACGGTGTGATACCTTCAGGGCCGCTGGCGACGCTGAGGTCGACGACGAAAACACAGGCGCACTGCGTGCCATCCGGCCATGTGACATCGCGATCTTCCAGGGTTTTCTCGTCTGACGTCGTGTATCCGTCTTTCCAAGGCATCGTCCGAGTCTCCTCTGCATCAACCCGCAGGTGGGGGGAAATGCTCCAGACAATAGCGTGCCAGTTCTTCGCAGGTGGGGAACCAGACGCCGGGTACGGATTGTATTTTGGTGATGAACCGGTCGAGCGTCGCCGTCCTGAGGGCGCGACCAGAAATGAAGGGGTGCAAGCAGACGTTCAGGTAGCTGCCTTGCTCGTAGAGATGCTGGAAGGCTTCCCACCAGATGTCCAGTACACTCTCCGGGTCGGCCAGACGTTGCCCATCCGGCCCACTTTCGACCCAGCCGAAATTGAAAAACATGGCGTCGTCGATGGCATAGTGAAACGGCAGATTCAGCAGCGCGTTCTCACGATTGGCATCGGCGACATAATACGGCAAGTGATCAGCGGTGCCGCTTGAGGTGTAGATGTAGCCCAGTTGTTTCAGGAACTCCCGCGTATGCCCGCTGCGCGAGCCCACGGGACGGCGACCCGTAAAGCGTTCGAGCGCCTGCGTAGATTTGAGCATGTGGTCATATTCGAGATCACGATCGGCTGGTACCTGGTGCTCCCACATGTGGTCCGCAATCTCGTGACCCGCTTGCGCTGCTGCCGCGAGCGCCCGGGGATAGAG
>CAJIAL010000434.1_pt1 | contig 16763 bp, 18 predicted proteins | sample 9199091 | NCBI WGS metagenome assembly CAJIAL01 (sample SAMEA7708270, study PRJEB35096) | sediment metagenome | biome: marine neritic benthic zone biome [ENVO:01000025]; feature: sediment [ENVO:00002007]; material: shallow marine sediment [ENVO:03000034] sea grass bed [ENVO_01000059] ... | reverse complement strand
CGTACTTTCGACGGTTATGGCGCCATTGTGACCGGTGATGATCCCATGCACAATCGCTAAGCCCATACCCGTTCCTTCGCCGATGACCTTGGTAGTGAAAAAGGGATCAAAGATGCGCTCGACAACCGCCGGGGGCATGCCCGGTCCCGTATCACGCACGCGGAGACAGACATGGGGACCAGGGGAGAGAGGCGGATGGGCAGAGGCAAAAGCGCGATCCACCTCCACAGGCTCCACGCTAATGGTCAACACTCCGCCGGTGTCACGCATGGCATACTCCGCATTGGTGCAGAGATTCAGGAGCACCTGATGCAGTTGGGTGCGATTCGCCACGACGGTTCCACTCGCATCATCGATATACTGGCGCATATCAATCGTGGTAGGAAGTGTGGCCCGTAGCAACGTCAGCGTTTCGGCGATCGCCAACGTAATCGGTACCACTTCCCGGTCATGATCACTCGGGTGACTAAACGCCAGGATCTGCTGCACCAGTTCTTTGGCTCGGTGCCCTGCCTTGAGCACTTCCTGCATATTGGACCAAGAGGTACTCCCCTGCGGCACCTCATATTGGCTCAGGTCGGTATATCCAATGATGGCACTGAGGATATTGTTAAACTCATGTGCAATGCCGCCTGCTAACGTGCCAATGGCCTCCATCTTCTGGCCTTGACGCACTTGCGCTTCCAGGCGTTTGCGCTCGGTGATATCCACAGTAAAAGCGAGGGAAGACTGGATCACTCCACTCGCATCGCGCTCTGAAGCTGCAGACAACAGCACATCAATGACCTCACCGTTCTTCCGTATCATTTGATACGCGATGTCGCGACATACACCTGTCTGGAAAAAGGCGGGAAGTACCTCCTCGACGGCATAACGGCGGGAAGCCTCGGTGAGAAATGCCGTCGAGGATTTGCCGAGGACTTCCTCTCGTGTATAGCCCAGCGTGTCGAGCCAATGCTTATTGACGCTGATGGTCGCTCCCGCGGCATCAATAGAATGCATCATGACGGGCGTATAGTTGTAGAGCCTGCGATACCGTGCTTCGCTCTCTTGCAGCGCTGTATCTGCCCGTGCACGCTGACGTCCCACCGTGTAGGCGTAACCACCAAAGGCCAGCAACAAGCCACCAACGAGCAAACGGATGTAGATTTCTCCAGGTTCCGGCCTCAAGAGTTCTCTCAAGAAAGGTCGCCCGCCAAATAGCCACGTGTCAATGGCACTGTCAGCAATCCAAAACCCGAGGCCAAGCAGACATCCCAGCACAAGTAAACGATAAGCTAGACACCTCTGATAGGTTGATTCCTGTGGCATCATATCCCTTTTAGATGTGTCATTCGCCCAACTAGAGGGAAGGAGTATCTTTAATTGAAGACATTATAGCAAAACAATAACTTAGTTTATCTGTGTGATATTACCACAATATAAACTAGCATTTACGAAATAAACAGGAAAATTCAATATAATTCATAAAAATAAAACTATTTATACAATACAGATTTATTTTTAAACTAATATGGCAAGAAATTATACTATATAAAATATGTTATCTATATTAATTTTCTTGGAATAATAAAGATTTTATAAAGAAAGAATACTTCAATTCGTATAATGTTATGTAAAGTGGAAGGGAGGAGTGCAATGATCAAAAGCGAGGACAATTTCAAGGAGAATGGCTGGTAGAAAGGTGGGTGACTGCGTGCGTGTGGAATCTCTGCGCGTGCGTGCCGGGAGCTTTTTACCACAGCATACGGAGCAGGCGGGTTCTGTGGCGACAGTGGAGGCCCATCCTACTCCGCGCTGACACGTGATTAGAACTCGATAATACTCCGCCCTAAAATCTGCCCCTGCTCCAGATCGTGCACCGCATCATTAATCTGCTCCAAGGTGTCGCGCCGCGATATCAGTGCCTCCAGATCGAGCTTGCCCTGCTGAAACCACTCCAGATACATGGGGAAATCCTGCTCCGGCCGCGTCACACCGCCCCAGGAGTCTTGGTAGGTCTTTTGCCCACGCACCAGAAGTTTCATATCGAAGGTGACCGGTTGCTGGGGAATGCCGATGAGCACGGACATTCCGCCCTCTTCATAGCCGAGGATACTATGGGTAGCGCCGAAGCGTTCGGTAAACGCCCCTCTCTGCAAAAAATTGGTCTTACCAATTCAAGGTGTGCGGCTTCTGCTGCCGCCAGCCATCGTCGGAGGGAAACACGGTGGTCATGGTGACACGCTGCGGCTCGCCGTCGAACCAGTCTTGGACTGTCTCACGCCACTTGATATAGTGGGGCGCATTGCGGTGGGCATTCATGTGCGCCTCCTGATTCTCGTAGACCTCGTACAAATGGAAAGTATTGGCATCCTCGGTGCTCTGGTGAATATCAAACCGCAGGCAGCCGGGTTCGTCCCGGACGGAACCCTGGCCATCGCCGAGACTGGCTTCTGTAAACTGTTCGGCAAACCCCGGCTTGATTTTGATGGTGACAAAAAGCGCGTACATACCGTCCCCTTCATTGGCGTGAGATGGTGTATGACTGCTGGTGTGTGGATGGCGGCATTATAGTTAAGGCACTGGAGAATGACAACCTATGTGGCGTGACGTGGTACCGGATATCCAAGCCCGCCTGCACAGGCTGGAACACGACTGGCCAACCCTGCGGATCGAGACACACTTTTCTCAACGTGTCGACGCCCTGGAAGACCTCGAATTAGAGGTGCTCGATCGCCTGGAAAACATCGTGTACCAGTACGGCTATCACGAGAACCTCGCCCTGTTGCAGCAGCGTGCCGAGCGTTTGTGGCAGCAGATGACAGCCGTCAACACCAATCTGTTTCGACGCTTGCGGGCACAGCTGGTGGCGAGTCAGGACCTGGCGCAGACGCTGCGCCAGTTGTTTGCGACCTATATCGGAGAGGCCACGCTCACACGTGACGTGGTTGGCTATGACTGCCTTGACGTGTTTATCGATGCGCTGTTCGGCATGCACACCGAACCGGCAGAAACCGCGCCGTTGCAGGTGGAGATGATCGGCTATCAGGCGACGCCGGCCCACATCATCCTCGATCTTCTGGCGCGTGTACCTCTCGGCACCGACGATGTATTCTACGATATTGGGGCAGGGATCGGACGGGTGGCCATGCTGGTAGGGGTTCTCAGTGCAGCACAGGTCAAAGGCATTGAGTATGAACCGGCGTACTGTGCCTATGCGCGAGAACGGGCTGCCGATCTGGGCCTGACGCGGGTCGGCTTCTGCCAGTGTGACGCGCGTCAGGCCGAGTACTCGGACGGCACCGTGTTCTTTCTGTATACGCCCTTTCGTGGCGCGATGTTGCAGGAGGTGTTGGACAGACTTCACAACATCGCGCGCCTACGGTCCATCACCATCGCAACGTATGGGCCATGTACCCTATCTATAGCGAAAGAACCTTGGTTACACACGGCAGACGGTCATACACAGCACGACGACCGGACACTGTCGATCTTTCGCAGCAGCAAACACAGCTAACTTATAACCTAAATGGCTCCGGCTTGACGCAGTTGGGCGATCTCGTCTGGCGAAAATCCCCAATCGCGCAACCCTTCTTCCGTGTGGGTGCCATCTGCAGCAGGCGGCCGCTGCACCTCTGATGGCGTACGGCTAAAACGCGGCGCCGGTGCCGGTTGCACCACACCATCCACCTCGATGAAAGTACTGCGAGCTTGGTTGTGCGGATGCTGTGGCGCTTCATCGAAACTCAGCACCGGAGCGAAACAGACATCGGTGCCCTCCAGGATGTCGCACCATTCCTCACGGGTTTTCGTGCGAAACAGCTTGGCCAAGCGTTCGGTCATCTCCGGCCAGTGCTCGCGGTTCATTTGCTCCGGGAACTCTTCATTTTCCAGGCCGAGACGTTGCAGGAGTTCGGCGTAGAATTTCGCTTCAATCGACGCGATCGAGATGTACTTGCCATCGGCCGTTTCGTAGACATCGTAGAAATGTGAGCCGCTGTCCACCAGGTTTTCGCCCCGGTGATCGTTAATGATACCGGCGGCATAGAGCCCGTAGATCGACGTCATAAGCGAGGCGGCTCCGTCCACCATGGCTGCATCCACCACCTGACCTTGGCCGGAACGCTGCGCTTCGAAGAGTGCGGCACATATGCCCAGCGCCAGATACAAGGCGCCACCACCGAAATCCCCCACCAGGTTGAGGGGCGGCGTTGGCGGTTGGCCACGCCGGCCGATAGCATTGACGGCTCCAATGAGCGAGATGTAATTGATGTCATGGCCGGCAGCCTGCGCCAGCGGCCCGTCTTGCCCCCAGCCGGTCACCCGCCCGAAAACCAGCCGTGGATTGCGTGCTAGACACACATCCGGGCCGAGCCCAAGCCGCTCCATTACCCCGGGTCGAAACCCTTCAATCAATGCATCGGCCTGATCCAGCAAACGCTGGGCCGCTTCGAGACCCTCGGGTTTCTTCAGATCAAGCGCGACCGAACGGCGGCTCCGATCCATAATAGCGAAGCGCGGCGGCACCGGCAGCCCGAGTCCCGACGGCGTCGTCCGGTCAATACGCAGAATATCAGCCCCCATGTCCGCCAGCAGCATGGCGCACATAGGCGGCGGGCCAATACCGCCGAATTCGACGATCTTCACTCCCGCAAGCGGTCCCATCGGTTCTCCTTCTCCATCATGGTGTGCTCATGAGTCAGCAACCTACTGAAATCCCCATGGGCTGTCAAATCAAAAGGGTCAGAGTTGATTGATTTTCTTCTCAGGCGTATACTAGCCTCCCTGCAACACGATGGTGCCGTCTCAAGCAAGGGAGTGTTTGCGTATGCCTCGTCCGTCACGGTTTGTCCTGCCTGGTCATCCCCATCACCTCCTGCAGCGAGGCAACAACCGCAACCCCGTTTTCTTCCACGAAGACGACTACCGGTTTTTCCTCAAGAGCTTACTGGCGGCGAGTGCCCGCTACGGCTGTTATATCCATGCGTATGTGTTGATGACGAACCACCTCCACCTGTTGGTGTCGCCGGAGACCGAAGACGGCCTGGCGCGGTTGATGCAATCCGTCGGCAGACGTTATGTGCCGTATATCAACCAGCGCTATCAGCGGACCGGCACGTTGTGGGAAGGGCGCTATCGCGCCGTGTTGCTGGAGACGGAGCGCTATGTCTTGGCCTGTCACCGCTATATCGAACTCAATCCCGTGCGGGCGCAGACGGTGCAGCATCCAGCGGACTACGTCTGGTCCAGCTACCGCCACCACGCTACCGGCGCCCCGGATGCGCTCGTGCATGATCATGCCCTGTACACTGCCTTAGGACCCGACACGGCAAGCCGGTGCAGCGCCTATGAGGCGTTGTGTACCGAGGCATTGGCCGTTGAAACTGTACAGGCAATACGGGACGCGACAAATACCGGCTGGGTGTTGGGTGATGCGCAATTTGCCTCGGAGGTGGAGGCGACATTGCACCGCCGGGTACGCCCCGCGGCACGCGGTGGCTACCGGCCTGGCGCGGGCCGACCGCAGAAAAGAACGCTCGAGTCTCATTCTTATGGAAAGGGGAAAGCCCATGACCGAAAAATCAATCGAGTCTGACCCCATTGATTTAGTCCTGGCTGAGGCGCCGCTTGGGGCGGAGGTGCGCGGCATTGATCTGTCGCAGGAGCTTTCCGCCGCGACGATCGCGGCGTTGCAACGCGCCTGGGACACTTATCTGGTTCTACTGCTGCGCGATCAGCATATCGAGCTCGCCCAGTTGCGCGCTTTTGCTGCCCGCTTCGGCGAGCTTGATCCGCCCGGACCGAATCCGTATGGGCGTGTCTTCTTGCCCGACTATCCTGAACTCAATGTCATTTCCAACGTGGCAGATGACGCCGGACAACCGCTCGGTACGCTCGGCGCCGGGGAGGCGGTCTGGCATGCCGACATGACGTACATCGACACCCCGCCTGCAGGGGCCATCCTGTATGGCTCGGAGGTCCCGGAGGGGCAGGGTGATACGTATTTCGCCAACATGGTGGCGGCATATGAAGCCCTCCCTGAGTCACTGAAACAGCAAATCGACGGCAAACAGGCCATCCACGATGCGGCGCACAACAGCGCCGGGATGTTGCGGCAAGGCTATACTGAGGTCGATGATGTGAGCCACACGCCTGGCGCGCGGCACCCGCTGGTGCGCACGGACCCGGTAACAGGCCGTAAGGCTTTGTTTCTGGGCCGCCGTCCGCATGCGTACATCCTCGGGATGACGGTGGAAGAGAGTGACGCCTTGCTGGATGCGTTATGGGCGCATGCGGGCGACATGCGATTTGGCTGGCGGCATCAGTGGCGCCTGGGGGATGTCCTGATGTGGCAGAATCTGTGGGTGTTACACCGCCGCGATGCCTTTGACCCGACGGTGCGGCGCCTGCTGTATAGGGCGCAAATCAAGGGGGCGCAGGCCATCGCCTGATGCCAAGTCGCGCGCCAGGTAGAATCTGGACCTGGACATACGACAACGTTGTGATGGAGAACGGCTATGCCACCTGCGCATATCCTGGTTATTGGCGCCGGACTCGGCGGGTTGACGGCGGCGACATGCCTGCGCCGCGCGGGTTATGACGTCACCGTATGTGAACAAGCGCCGGCGTTGGGGGAAGTAGGCGCCGGCATTCAGATTGGCCCCAATGCCGTCAAAGTGCTGCGCCAGCTCGGTGTTGCCGAGGCGCTGGAGGCCGTCGCTGTGAGGCCGGAGACCCTGGACGTGCGTGACTGGCAGAGTGGGGACATCATCAATTCGATCATGCTGGGCGAGACCTACGAACGTACCTATAACGCGCCCTACTATCACGTCCATCGGGCGGATTTGCACGCCTTACTGGTCGATGCCTTTGAAGCGCTGGCGCCGGGCTGTATTCGACTCAATGCCCAGTGCATTGCCGTGGAAGATCTGGGCACACAAACACGGGTACGTTTCGCCGATGGCTCAGCGCTTGAAGGCGATGTGCTTGTCGGCGCCGATGGCATTCATTCCGCCGTGCGCACCTGCATGTTTGGGCCGGAGCAGCCGCGTTTTACCGGTATGGTGGCGTTTCGTGGCACCGTACCGCTCGACCGCATACCGCCAGGGTTGGTTGAGCGTCGCGGCTACAACTGGTCGGGACCGCACCACCACTTTGTGCATTATCTGCTCAAAAGCGGCACACTGGTGAACTGTGTCGGCGTCTGTGAACAGGACGATTGGCGCATTGAATCGTGGTCGGAGGAAGGTGACCTGAACGAGCTCCGCGCCGAGTTCGCCGGCTGGCACGACACCATTCAGGGATTAATCAACGGCATGGATCGTTGTTTCAAGTGGGCTCTGTACGATCGCGATCCACTGCCGCAGTGGACGCAGGGACATATCGCCCTGCTCGGCGATGCCTGCCACCCGATGCTGCCGTTCCTGGCGCAGGGCGCGTGTATGGCGATCGAAGACGGCTATGTGTTGGCGCATTGCTTACGCATGCATGACGACGTGCCCGCAGCGCTGAGTGCCTATGAAGCACTGCGCAAACCGCGAGTCAGCCGCGTGCAGCTTGGAGCCCGCGAACGCGGGAAGCGCCTGCACCTGGCAGACCCGGACGCCGTGACAGCACGTAATGCCCGTAATGCCGAAGATCCTGAGCTGCGTCGGCGGGAAATGGATTGGATCTATCGTTTTGACGTTGCTGCAGAGTACGGTGCACTGGCTGCGGCCACCGGATGAGCAGGGGGAAGACGATGATGCGCCTGCACGATTTTACGGTCTTAACGTTCGATTGCTACGGCACCCTGATCGATTGGGAAACCGGTATCACCACGGCCCTGCGGCCGTGGGTGCAGTCGCACAACCTCGTGCTGGATACTGGCGCGATTCTCGAAGCATTTGCCCGGCACGAAGCGGCTCAACAAGCCGAGACACCGACCATGCGCTACGCCGACCTTCTCGCGGTGGTCTACAAACGCCTGGCACGTCACTGGGAAATTCCAGCCACCGACGCAGACGCCACCGCCTTTGGACAATCGATCCGTATGTGGCCGGCCTTTGCCGATACGGTGTCGGCGTTGCACTATCTCGCGCAGCATTACACTCTGGTAATTCTTTCCAACGTCGACCGCACGAGTTTTGCCGCGAGCAATCGCATCCTGGAGGTGACGTTTGACGCTATCTATACTGCCGAAGACATCGGCTCGTACAAACCGGACCCACGCAACTTCGCGTACATGCTTGATCAGCTAGCCGCGCGAGGCGTAGACAAGACACCCATTCTGCATACGGCGCAAAGTCTGTTTCACGATCATGTCCCTGCCACTGCAGCGGGGCTCGCCACGTGCTGGATTGATCGCCGCCAAGCCCAGGACGGCTATGGTGCCACCATGCCGCCGCCCTCTGAAGCCCGCATCGATTTCAAGTTTCCCAGTCTGGAGGCTTTTGTCGCGGCGCACATTCGCGAGTCGGAAACACCGTAACACGCATGTGGAGGGAGCACGCCACCACGGTCACAACCGTGGCCACCCCATACGCCTTGTACAAGGAGATCCACCATGACCCCCGAAGCCATGTTCGACCGCGCCTTTGACTCCGCGCGGCAAGACCGGAAGGATTTGGTCCAGTTTCTCGCAGGCGTGAGCGAGGCTCAGGCCCGCTGGTGCCCACCGGACGAGGAGTGGTCGATTCTGGAAGGGCTGGAACATATCATGCTCACCGAAGCCTTTTTCCGTCGGAATATCCTGCGCACCCTGGAGAAGGCGTCAAGCAGTGGCATCTGGGACAACACCCCAGCCAACACGCACGCCAAAATGTCTGCCGAGGCGCTGCGCCGCCGTGAGCAGGGTTTTGTTGCCGCGCCTGACCAGCTCGAGCCGCGTGGCGAGGAGGATTTCCACACCATGCAGGCAGCGCTCATGGCGGACCGGGAAACCTCACGGGGCGCGTTGTTGCCCTATCGCACCCAGGACCTCAGTCGGCTGATTTTTCCGCATCCGCGTTATGGCGATCGCAATCTCTATGATGTGATTGAGTATTCGGGCATCCACGACTACCTGCACCACGAGCAGATGGAGCGTGTAACACAAAGCCCGGACTACCCAGCGACGTAGGCAGAGGCTCCAGTCACCCAACGTATGCGAATACTGGCGCATCTGTGTGCATGCACACCTGCTTCCGGAGCGCTGGAATTACTCATGATCTTCTGCCCACACGATATTGCGATAGTCGAATTTACTCGACTCAATGACATTAAATTTCACAATTTCAAAATACGGAGAGAGATCAAAGTCACGTGGGGTGATCAGTGTGGGGTGTTGCTGCCGTAGCACCAGAGGCGAGGTGGCACGGCTGAATGCCACCAGTGAGCGACGCCACCAGGGCGGGCGGGACATGACCGTCTGCGGCGTCCGGGTGGCCGGAAGGGGCACAATGGGAAAGCCCACATTCCCGAAGGCTGCAGCCAGCATACTGGAACAAATCACCTGCGTTGCTTGCCCGCTCCCGAATTGCAGCGCGGTCTGACGGAAACGGCGAGGGATCAAGCTTACGGGCAGGAAATACCGCGCCAGGTCCACGATATTCTTCAGGTCGTATTTATAGCCGAGCTGCCGGATGACCTCCTCCAGAATGGCGCGCAAATGCTCTTTATACAAATTGTGGGGACGACAAACACGGATGTTATAATGCAGGTACTTCGAGATCGGAGAGGCAACCACTCCCTCTTCAACCAAGGCTTCGATCAGCAGGAAATCCGCCTCCTCTCCGTAGAGCTCACGGTAGAACGCTGCACGCGGATGAGCACTCTGACTTAACTCGTCACCGATGTATATGCCCGCGTGCGACCATGAGCTCTGCGTCAGGTATTTGATGACTTCGCTCACACGCTCCGACCCCTCGACCAACACCACGTCGCCCTTTCTGAGATACCGCTTGAGCGCGTCGAGATCGTTGTGATAACGAAATGTGTAATTACGCAGTGGTTGTGTCAGAAGCCGCGTGAACACGTGCACGATACCGCTGCAGAAGGCGTGCCAGGGATTCAGGGAAAACGGCATAGGTCCTCGCTTGTGTGGCGTATATGTATCCGTGTATTGTCCGGTACCTCAGCTCTCGCATTGCTCGTGCGTCAAGTGATAGTCACGTGATATTAGAGCAACGGCAGCCGGATCGTCCGCACACTTGCAGCCACCCTTGTATTGAATATGGTCCACTCGGACTCTGTCAGCAGGCGCATCGAGCGCTGTTTCAGCTTGCGCATTTCCCGCCGAATTTTCCGCGTTAAATCCGCTGTCGACGCCGGAGAGCGCATATCGGTATCAACCCAGCACAGACGTTGTCCGGCATCGATCATAACATTTTGCCAGTGCAAATCTTTGAAGTGCAATCCATGGTTGATCATCGTGGCATAGTCGCATGCTGCCAGCTCCAGCATCGTGGCGCGCTCTTGGGCAGGCGCAGCGCTGATATATTGCGCCAGGTTCATACACGAGGCTTTGTACTCGGCGTAGTAAATCGACTCATACGGCGAGCAGGGATTCAAGATCAGCGCAAATCCCAACGGCCGCGGCGTATTGAGACCAATAGCTCTGAGACGCTGCGCGCCGCAAAAGAGGCGCCGGGCTTCCGATTGCCGGGCAAAGCGCCGGACGTAATCCTTGGGAAAGCGCTTCGGTTTGATTAACTTGGCTAAAACCGTATCCATTTCGAGCAGATAAAATACGGATTTCGATGTCGTAAACGCCGGTGGTGCGTCCGGAGGTAAGTGCAGGGAGAGCTCCGGCAGCGCCCCATGATGCGCCACCAGCGTCGGGCCATGCGGAGTCATTTCTCTTCGTATGTGCATCACGCGCTGGACCTCTGCTCACCATATCAGTCACGAAACGCCGGCGCGACGTCTTCCATAAAGCGGTGCATCTGCTCCGTAACCAGGGTATGCGGTTTGCGCCCGACATTGAAGTACAGAATCACCTCGTCAATACCATCGCGTTCGACCCGTTTCAGCGTCTCGATAATGGTGTCAGGCGGGCCGATGAGGATGGATGTATCCGACAGTGTCTCCTTCGTCATACCGCGCAGAATCTCGTTGATGCGCAGAAAATACTGCATCGTCGGTGGTATGGTCGCCGGGTTGTCCGGGAAGGCGCGGAGCACCGCGTGCTGAAAATAATCCAGGAGGTACTGCCGGCCACGGTCGTCTTCCTCCGGGGTGTCGGCAATATAAATAAAATAACTGCACTTGGCCCGTCCGGGCGGCTTGCCGGCCTTCACACAGGCTTCCCGATACTGGTCGACCGCCGGGCCGAGGCCGCCGAACATCATGGCGGCGGCAAACGGGGCAAAGATAATATGCAATCCGCGCTGCGCCGCCATAGTCATGCTGGTTCCGGAGAAGCACGCGACGTAAAAGGGAATCGGCTGTTGGAGAGGCTTGGGCGTAATGGCCATATCCGTAATGTCGTAGTACTGTCCCTTGTGCGACCACTCACCGGGCTCGGTCCACGCCTTGAGCAGGACGTCGATACTTTCTTCAAAATGCTCCTTCGACTCCATAAACGAAGCACCAAAGGGTGCATATTCCGCTTGGTCGTAACCTCGCCCGGTCGCAAAGTCGACACGGCCGCCGCTGAGCAGATCGAGTGTGGCCCAACACTCCGCGACGTGGAGCGGATGATGCAGTGGGAGGACGTTGACGGCCGGGGCCAAACGAATATGACGCGTTTCCGGAATAATGCTGGCGAGCACGAGATCCGGGCGGGAATTCACCCCGAGACGGTCGAAGTGGTGCTCCCCAATCCAGGCGGAGTGGAAGCCGAGCTGGTCGGCAAGAATAGCTTGCTGACGGATCTCGATCACGAAATCGTTGGCGGTGCGCGGGTTGTCGGGATAGTGGTTATCGCTGAGCGTAAAATAGCCGAAATGCATCTGCTTCTCCCCAAACATCCTCGTGGATCGCCGCATCCGTGGCGACGTGTGCCTATTATACGCCGCCGTCTTGCCCCCGCCTTCAGGGATGTCTCTACAACCTGCTGTGGTGCATCGTGCCCTGTACGGGATTGAAGCAGCCCGGGAGCGCCGGTATACTGCGGGGTTGTTACTACGCACTCACACCCTTGTCATTACATCAAAGGAGCACATATGACGTCTATCTGCTGGACCCAAGATGCCGTGAATGTCGATGGAGTATGCGAGCGTGCATTCGAGGTTGAACGTGCTGGACACGTCATTCCGGGAGTGTTGTGGTCCCCACAGGCGCAGGCCGGACCGCAGCCACTTGTACTTATGGGGCATGGTGGCAGTGGGCACAAACGCAACGAGCGCATGCTCATGCTGGGGCACATGTTCGCCGCAAACTACGGCTGGTGTGCCGCCGCCATCGATGGGCCTGTGCATGGACAGCGCGGGCCGGTCACCGATGCCAATCATCCCGCCTATCGGGACATGTGGCAACGTGAGGGTGTTGTGCAGAGCATGATCGACGACTGGCACGCGACCCTCGACGTGTTGGGCACACTGGCAGAAGTCGATAACGCCCGTGTCGGCTACTGGGGTGTTTCCATGGGCACGATGTTCGGCCTCCCCTACGTTGCCAGCGACGGTCGGGTGCGCGCAGCGGTGCTTGGCAAGGCCGGGATGAGCGGCTCCAGCGTCGTGCGTAGCGGCATCGACGCCCATTTCAAGCTGTTTGCTCCCAAGGTGACGGTACCGGTACTGTTCACGATACAGTGGGATGATGAACGTTTCGAGCGCTCCGGACAGCTGGATCTGTTCGACCGGCTGGGCTCCGCGGATAAGCGGCTGCATGCCTACCCAGGGCTACACATCGACAACGGTCCTGAGGCGTTCGATATTCAAGCAGAGTTTCTCAAGCGCTATCTGTAAAACGACAACGTTAGAGTTGCTCTGACAATAGGTATCCGCTTCTGGAGAACTGATCTTACCCCAAGCCTTCTACGACACGCAAAATCGCCTCAGCATCCGGCAACGTGCCGGGCTCATAGGTTTGCCGGAAGCGGATTACCCCTTCCTTATCGATAATGAGCACCGCCCGTCTCGGAGCGCCGCGCTCTTCGTTCCACAAGTCATACGCCTGCGACACCTGGCCTTTGGGATGCCAGTCCGACAACTCCGGATACGGCAATCCGCCCAGCGAAATCGCCCAGGCGCGGTGTGACGGCACATGATCACAGCTAATGCCCAAAACCTGGGCATCGTTCTCCTTGAGGCGGTCGTAACACCGCCGGAAGGAGACGGCTTGCTCCGTTCAACCTCCGGTGAAATTCAGCACGTGGAATGACAGAATCACGTGCTGCTTCCCCCGATACTGACTCAGGGTGATCGTGTCCTCGTGCGTCGAGGGCATGGTAAAATCCGGCGCGACATCCCCAACGTTTGCAGGCATGGATGCTCCTTTCGTTTCCTCAGAGAAATACGTACAATCCTGCCGGGTTGTGTGTCGGCTGCTGCGACAGCGCCGGTGCAGTATGCGCAACCTTATGCTCCCCGTCAAGCGTGGCGCCGGCCGCGTGCGGCGTTGTCTCCATGCCCACGTAAGCACACCGGACGTTCTTGACGGTATTATTGATAATTCGGCTGGCGCTTTTCGAGAAACGCCGCCACCCCTTCGGTGAAATGCGGGCTTGCCCTGACGCGGTCGCCGAGTTCTTGATCCAGCGCTTCGCGGCTCAGGGCGTGCTCGGCAATAGTGTTACTGATTTGTTGCTTCACCGCCTGTACTGCAGTCGGACTATTTGCTGCAATCGTCTCGGCCGTCTCGATAGCCCACGGCATCAAGTCCTCGGCGGGCATGACACGATTGACCAAGCCGATCTGCGCTGCCTCGTTTGCCGGAATCAGCTTGCCGGTCAGTAAGAGCTCCATGGCCTGGACGTAACCAATTTGCTGGATGAGCTTAATCGCGGCCCCGCCGAAGGGGTAAATCGACCACCGTACCTCGGGCAGTCCAAACCGGGCATTCGGCGACGCCGCGCGGATATCGGTCGACAACAACAGCTCGACCCCACCGGCGACGCAATCACCATTTACCGCGGCGACGATGGGCTTGGTATAAGTGTGATTCTTCAATAAGGCGTGATTGACAATGCGAGCCATCTCCGGATCTGCAGAAAGATCGCCGCTCAAATCCGCCCCGGACGTAAAGGCTCGATCGCCCGCACCAGTCAGGACGATACACCTGCAGGGTGATTGCTCCAGCCGGTCCCACAACGCCGCCATGTCGGCCATCATCGCCCGTGGCATGGCATTACGCCGGGGTTGATTATCGATGGTGACAATGACGATATACTCGCCGTGTTCCTGCACCCGAAGTTCCATCCTCCGCTCCTCGCGTTGCGTACCAATCCTGGCGAATTGGTATTAGTCAATCTCTGCGTCAGGCACAATCACCACTTTGCCCACGGCTTTACGTTCGGTCAACAATCGGATGGCCTCCGCACTGCGTTCCAGCGGTAGACGTTGTGTGATGCAGGGCTTGAGTTTGCCTTCGTCGTACCATTGCAGGAGTTCCTCCACCGAACGCCGTAATTTGTCCGGCGCATACCAGCGGAAATAGCGCAGCGATGAGCCCATGGCAGCACGATTTTTCACCAACAGCCGGTTGGCCGGAATGCGTTGCACACCGCCGACAAAGCCAACCAGCAAAATCCGCCCGCCCCAGCCGAGGGCGGACAGGGCAGCATTGAACAGATCGCCACCAATGGGATCGAAGCAGACATCGGCGCCGCGGTCCTGGGTCAGCGCCATAACACGTTCGGTGAGGTTGTCCGTGGTGTAATTGACCAGATCGTCGGCGCCGTGCTCCTGGGCTACTGCCAGTTTTTCGGCCGTGCTGGCGCCGGCAATGACGCGCGCTTCCATAGCTTTGCCGATTTCCACTGCGGTCAGCCCGACACCACCTGCGGCGCCAAGCACCAGCAACGTTTCGCCTGCTTCGAGGCGGCCCAACCAGCGAATCGCCACGTGACTCGAAATGTAGGCGATCGGAAACGCCCCCGCTTCCTCAAAATGCATGGCGTCCGGGATATGAAACAGCTCATCCTCCTTGGCAATCGCCTGCTCGGCGAGGCCCCCGTAGGCGAGAATAGCCATGACCCGATCACCGGGCCGAAACCGTGTGACCTCGTCGCCGCATTGCGTTACGACCCCTGCCGTTTCCAACCCCGGGCTGAACGGAAACGGCGGCTTCGTCTGGTAGTTCCCAGCAACCATAAGCGAGTCGGCATAATTCACCGCCGTGGCTTTGACATCGATTACGACTTCACCGGGCCCGGGTGTAGGCGTGTCGACTTCCTCAACTGTTAGGGTTTCGACCTCGCCCCAGGCGTGGCACATGACAGCGCGCATGGCACTGCTCCTTTCTTGTGGCATCCACATTATGAAGATATACAGAGTCCAGGAGTGTATCTTACCACAGAGCACCTTGTGCCATGCTTGATGGAGCCTTTGTGTTTGACGATGTACACATATCCGTGTACAGTTCATTCATGAAACGGCAAGAACTGGAGAGAGCGCTGCGGCGACTTGGATGGGAACTCCTCCGGCATGGGAAGCGTCATGACGTGTGGACTGATGGGCAACGGCAGGAAGCCATTCCTCGACACACGGAAGTAAATGAAACGCTGGCCCGATCTATTCTCCGGCGCGCAAGAAGGACTCGTTGACTATGCGACTCTGCGGTACCGTCTACAAAGACGGCAAGTTTTGGCTGGCTGAGATCCCCCTTCTCGATGCCATGACGCAAGGGCATACCCGGAAAGAAGCGTTTGTCATGGTGGCGGATCTGCTTGAGACCTTGGTCGACCAGCCGGGTTTTTCGGCGCAGATCCATCCGGGGCGACATGGGCACTTTGAAATCAGTGCTTCCGATATGCGCCAATTGGTGAGTCTCCTTCTCCGTCGCCAACGCGAGCGGAGCGGTTTGTCACTTGCCGAAGCGGCGCAGCGTTTGGGAGCGAAATCACGGAATGCTTATGCAAGGTATGAACGTGGCGATTCTTTGCCTACCCTCGAGAAGCTTGACGATTTGCTGCAGGCGGTATCCCCTGGCCACGACCTTGTTTTACAGCAAAGCAACACGGGGTCATAGGGTGTATGTATAGCATAGAGCCTTAACTGTTTATGCGCTCGAAGACTGACCGGGGGATAGGGGCCTGGAGACGCTTCCTAGAATGGGGGATTAATAAATACCGAGAGCCAAGGCTGCGGCCAGCGTGAACCCCAGTTCCTCGCACTGTGCCAGGTACTCCTCTGTGACTTCCCCGCGGCAGATGATCGGCTCGGCGACTTTACGCATGGGATAGCCCAGGAGGATCCGATCGATTTGCCGCACGGTGTTGGTGCCGTCGTTGCCGGCGCTGACGAAGAGGGCGTATGGCATGTTCATGGTGTGATCTTGGGCCGGGTAGAAGGTACGGTCGAAAAAATCTTTCATGGCGCCGGACATGTACCCCAGATTCTCCGGGGTGCCGAAGAGTACACCGTCACACGCCAACAGATGGTCGAGCGTCGCGTCGAAGGCGCGCACGAGCTGTGCGGTCGTGTCCTCCGCCTGGCAAGCGCCGCGATAGGCGGCTTGCGCCAGCTGGGCGGTATTGCCGGATTGCGAATGGTAGATGATCAACAAGTGCTTCATGCCAAGCTCGTCTGCTCCAGGCCGCATAGGTTCTCCATGTTGGCGGATTATAGCGTGTCTCGTGTTCTATGCCCACAGCGACAAGCCGTGATTCTATTGACTTTTGCCCCGTCCCGCTTTATACCCTCGCACAAGCCGTCTTG
>CAJIAL010000465.1_pt1 | contig 16811 bp, 12 predicted proteins | sample 9199091 | NCBI WGS metagenome assembly CAJIAL01 (sample SAMEA7708270, study PRJEB35096) | sediment metagenome | biome: marine neritic benthic zone biome [ENVO:01000025]; feature: sediment [ENVO:00002007]; material: shallow marine sediment [ENVO:03000034] sea grass bed [ENVO_01000059] ... | reverse complement strand
TCTGCCAGGGCCTGTTTGCGTTCGGAACCAACGACAACTTCGACACCTAATTGCCCGGCCGCCTGCATAAAGTCATGGGCACGATACGTACGGGTCGGCAATAACAACAGGAGGCGAGGCATAGGAAATGGGCCTTTATGGCATGCCGGAGCTGCGCGGGATACGGCGCCGCTTAGCCCTTTGCGGGCTGATAATACGGGTTCGCGCCAGCGGCGTGATCCGTCGTATCAATGACGCGGCTAAGCTCGGGAAATTCTTCCTTGAGCATCGCCTCAATACCGTGCCGGAGCGTCACATCAACCATACCGCAGCCTTGGCAGCCGCCACCGAGACGGACATAGACGACATCCTCTTGAATATCGAGCAACTCGACATGCCCGCCATGCGAGGCGAGGCCAGGATTAATCTTGTTATCGAAGAGTTCTTGCACCGCGTTGTGCTGGGGATCGGTCCAGATAGGGTTCGGATTGTCGATCTTGAAGCCACTCCCTTGGATATCCTCGACATAATCAATCGTCACCCCCTCTAAATCGGGAGCGCTATTGGCATCCATATAGACCTTGAATTCCCCAGCATCGAACACGACATCATCATCGGCTTCTTGCCCGGATTCAACCAAACCAAGCGAATACTGAAAACTCGACGACCGACGCCCCGCGATTCCCAGCCGCAATCCGTCCTCGGGTCGGCCTTGCGACTCCAACACCGAGAGAATCTTCTTTTTCGCATTCTCCGTGACCGTTAACATAGGCTCTCCCTTGTATATCGTTTGCTCATCCACAATGGACAATGGTAAAACATCCGCCAGATTTCCTCAGACTATGCACTGGCTTTCTCTCGACTATGCACTGGCTTTCTATTGTAACGTAAGCTGCTCTGAATGCCAATAACCCAGACGTCTTCACTCGCGCAAACGTCTGGAACCACCGAGCCATTTCCGCCGGGCTTCAGGCACACAGGCCCGGCGTAGACTCTTACATGGTGTAGCCGGCTTCGTTGTGCTGACTGAGATCGAGTCCCATCTGCTCGTCTTCATCCGAAACACGCAAGCCCATGATGGCATCCACTATCTTCAGAATAACCCAGGTCAGCACGCCAGCATAGACAATAGTCGCCACCACCGAGACGATCTGCGGCCACATCTGGGCGGCATTCCCAAAGAACAAACCCTTGGCGCCAACGGAGGCGAAGAGGCCGGTCGCCAAGGCACCCCACGTTCCGCCCACACCGTGCACCCCGACAACATCGAGCGAATCGTCATAGCCGAGTCGGACTTTGATCACCACCGCGTAGAAGCAAATCAATCCGGCAACCGCGCCGATGAGAAGTGCCGACATCGGACCGACAAATCCCGCACCGGGGGTAATGGCAACCAACCCCGCGACCGCGCCGGTCGCGACGCCGAGCACCGTCGGCTTGCGGGAGTGCTTCCACTCGACGAACATCCACGACAATGCCGCCGCGGCCGAGGCGGTGTTCGTCGTCACAAAGGCATTCGCTGCAGTACCATTCGCGGCCAGCGCACTCCCGGCGTTGAAACCAAACCACCCCACCCAGAGCAACGCCGCGCCGGTAACGGTCAGAGGCAAGTTGTGCGGCGCCATATACTCGTTGGGCCACCCACGACGCCGCCCCAAGACTATGGCACAGACGAGGGCAGACACACCGGAACTGATATGCACCACCGTACCGCCGGCAAAATCGAGCGCGCCTATCGCACCGATCCAGCCTCCGTCGCCCCAGACCCAGTGGGCGAGCGGATCATAAATAAACGTGGCCCACAATAGACTGAAGAGGAGAAAGGCTTTGAATTTCATCCGTTCGGCAAAAGCACCGGTAATGAGGGCTGGTGTAATCGCCGCAAACATCCCCTGGAATATCATAAAAGCCAAGTGCGGGATCGTGTCGGAATACGGACCGGGATCGCCGCCCACCCCTGCCAAACCAAAATACTTCAGCCCCCCAAAGAGCCCGGCGACGTTGGGGCCAAAAGCAATGGTATAGCCCCACACAACCCATTGAATACTGAGCATGGCGAGCAGAATAAAACTCTGCATCAGCGTCCCGAGAATATTTTTCCGCCGTACCAAGCCGCCATAGAAGAGCGCCAAACCAGGCACGATCATCATGAGCACCAGCAACGACGAGGTGAGCACCCAGGCCGTATCGCCGGCGCTGACGACTTTCGCGGTGTCCTGCGCCCACACCACACCAGGCAACAGCCCCGCACCCACTGCACCGCCCACTGCACCGGCCTTCCACCCTGGTGCATACCGATCACCATTCCGCCGAGTTCTCGCGCCCATCATGATGCTTTTCCCCTCCTTCAAACACACCAAAGTCTTTCGTGACACCAACGCGTGGTAGAAGTATCATGATGGCCCATACTTGTCAACAATATGACCATATTGTCTATATAACAACAAAAGTGTCATATTTAGAGATTCAGTACAGGCTCTGGCATTTACGAGGTCTCTCCTGATGCATTACTTGTACGCCCTCCTGTGCGGTGTTGTCCTCACCGTACTCGGTACCCCGTTACACGCTGCACCGCCCATCATGCTCGCCATCCCGACAGGCGTCGCCCAACTCGGTTCCCAGGACGGCGAGAAAGACGAACGTCCTGTACGGCAAGTGACGGTGTCGGCCTTCCGGCTTGGACGTACCGAAGTGACAAATGCCGCATTCGCTGCGTTCGTGGCCGCGAGTGGGTATCGTACCAGCGCCGAACAGGGCGGATGGGGGTGGGTATGGAACGGCAAGTGGCGACAAGTGCAGGGGGCCGATTGGCGCCATCCACAAGGTCCTGACAGCAGCATTACCCACTTACAGGAGCATCCGGTGGTCCAGATAAGCTGGATCGATGCCCAGGCCTATTGTCGGTGGTATGGCCTCCGTCTGCCGACAGACACCGAGTGGGAATATGCTGCCCGCGGTACGGATGGGCGACGCTATCCATGGGGCAACGCGCTGCCACGGAACGGCGGACAGCAGCGAGCCAATTACGGCACCGACCCATGCTGCGCTCCTGATGCGCAAGACGGCTACGCCTTGACCGCACCAGTGGGCGCGTATCCGCAAGGCGCCTCGCCTTTCGGTCTGCTTGATATGGCAGGAAACGTGTGGGAGTGGGTGGTTGACGCGCATCCGCATGAGAAAAAGAACAAAACGATTCGTGGAGGCGGCTGGGGCAATAACCCCTACTGTCTGCGCATGGCTTACCGTCATGCCAATCCACCGACAGCCAGACTCGATATGGTGGGATTTCGCTGTGCCGGGACGACCAAGTGAGTGAGGGCACGATTAGGAGGTCATGCCCTCACTCCAGGAAGATTTACTGCACGGCTTGCTGCAATTCGGCGATACGATCACTCGCTTCCCAGGGGAATTCCGGCCGCCCGAAATGCCCATACGCCGCAGTCGCGGCATAGATCGGCCGGAGGAGATTGAGCCGCTCGCTGATCGCTTCCGGCCGCATATCGAAGACGGAGCGAATTACCTCACTAATCTGCTCTTCCGGCACCGCCGGATTCGTCGTATCGACGCGCACCGACACCGGATGGGGATGCCCAATCACGTATGCAATCTGGACTTCACAGACATCCGCCAATTCTGCCGCCACAACGTTTTGCGCAATATAGCGCGCCATGTACGCCGCTGAGCGATCGACCTTGCTCGGGTCCTTACCGGAAAAGGCGCCGCCGCCATGCCGCCCCATACCACCGTAGGTATCGACGATAATCTTGCGGCCGGTTAATCCGGCATCCGCCTTCGGACCGCCAGCCAAAAACGCCCCGGTCGGATTAATAAAAATCACCGTGCTATCCATCCGATCGCGCTCGGTGTCCATCACACTATGCTGCAATAAGCGATCAGGAACGACCGGCTTGATCACATGGTCAATGAGGAGATGGCGCAGATCGCGCAGCGATAAGGACGAAGCATGGTGGGTCGAAATCACCAGATTGGAGATGGACACCGGCATATCATCTTCGTATTCCACCGCCACCTGGGCTTTCCCGTCGGGTAGCAGGCCTTCGATAATCCCTTGCTTGCGGACTTCAGCCAAACGGCGGGTGAGCTGATGGGCAAAATAAATTGGTGTAGGCATCAACGCCGCTTCCACCCCGCTCAAGCGCGCCTCTTTGGTGGCATACCCAAACATCATGCCCTGGTCACCGGCGCCCTGCTCTTTAAACAACCCTTCGCCGGCGGAAACTCCCTGAGAAATATCCGGGCTTTGCGGCTTCAAATACACTGAAACGTTGCAGCTATCGGCATCAAACCCCTGTCCGGGGACCGTATAACCAATGTCGCGGATCGCCTGGCGGGCAATCGCATCAACATCGAGTGCTCCCAGCACCGTCTCGCTCACTTCGCCAGCAATCACACACAGGTCTTCCGATACCAACGTCTCACAGGCGACACGTGCTTTCGGATCGAGTGCCAACGCCGCATCAAGCACACTGTCGGAAATCTTGTCGCATACCTTATCAGGATGCCCTTCGGTCACACTTTCTGAGGCAAACGTTACCTGCACTCCATCCTCCTTTTGGTCTTCTGCAGATGGCACCATGCCACCTGTGTGTTGTCGCCGCGGAATCGACGTCCCGCGTGTATGCCGCCCACACACGCAGGTGAGGGCTCATACGGACGACAGCCACTTCTCACGTGTCTGTCAGTTTCTGGTATCACGCTGTGGAACAGGGTGATTTATTTCACACATCGCGTCAGGAGTCAAGTCACGCGAACATCCGCCACTTCACGCCAGGATGCCACTCTGCCGCTGTATGGGCGTGAGCAAGGCTTCCAAACAGTTCCACAACGTGTGACGTCCTTCGCGATTCTGGGAGGAAAACAGAATCAGTGTTTCTTCCGGAGCCATAGCGAGCGTTCGACGAATGGCTTGGATATGCAGGGCACGTTTACTGCGCTTGATCTTGTCGGTCTTCGTCGCCACCGTCACAATGGTGATCCCCTGGAGGAGGAGCCACTCCCGCAGTTGCTGATCCTGCTCCGTCGGGGCATGCCGGAAGTCGACAATATGGACAATGGCACGCAGCATCTCGCGCTGCTGCAAGTAGGACTCCACCATCCCCTGCCACCCGGCTTGCAGGGCGCGCGGCACTTTGGCGTAGCCATAACCGGGGAGATCGACCAACACGAATCGTTGGTTAATGAGAAAAAAGTTGATCACCTGCGTTTTCCCGGGCGTGCTACTGGTCTTGGCAAGCCCCTTTCTATGCAATAACGTATTGATCAGCGACGACTTACCGACATTCGAGCGACCGGCAAATGCCACCTCAGGGTAGAGCTGCCGCGGGTAGTGCGCTGGCGTCACGGCGCTACGGAGAAACTCTGCCGAGGAAATTTTCATACCCTACTTCCCCCTAAGTAAAGCTATGCACGACGAACCCCGTTGGGAGTTTGGGATAAAAATATGTACTTTTTTGTGGCATACGCTCCCCACCCATCGCGACCGTCACCATCTGCTCCAAGGGGGTAGGACGCATCAGTATAGCCAGATCACAGGCGCCACGCCCGACAGCATGCAGCACGTCGTCTTCTGCTCGAGCATAGGTAATCATCGGCTCTGTCACCGACGCCGCTTGCTGCAATGCCGGTAAGAGCGCATGATGCAACACGCTGACATCAAGCTGCTTCCAGGCATCTGAGGCCTCAGCAGGCATGACCCGTTGCCTGGCGGCCTGGGGTGTTACCGTTACCACATGACATTGATCGCCACCGGCATAGAGCGCAAAGATATTGCCGGGTGCATCATACTCGCGCACACGTGCCAACAGCTGCTGTTGCCATTGATCGAGGTCCTGCGTCGTGCGTGTTTCAACCTCCACCTGGATCCAGTCGCGCAATTGGTGCAATACCGTTGCAAGCTGCGCCGCGGGAAAAGGCTGCAGCAATCGATGCGTCGGCAGGGCCACGACACCGGGATCAGCGATGTTGGCGCAGTACATCATCACGTACTCATACGGCGCGTCTTCGGCGGCATCGGGGTGTTGCTGCCGCAACACATCACGCAACGCCAGTGTCGTTTCATACCGGTGATGGCCATCGGCAATCACCAACGGCTTATCGCGCATGGCCTGCTGCACCGCCGCAATGAGTACCGGGTCTGTCACCACCCACAGCCGGTGGCTCCCCTCCCCCCACTGTGCCACATCAATCTGCGGCGGCTGCGCCAGGACTGGCGCCAATGTCGTCTCGACTGCCTGGGCGGTATCGTGATAGACGCTGAAAATCTGACTCAAATTGGCGCCGCACGCCTGCCAGAGCTGTAACAAGTCCGCCTTCGGTCCGGCAAAGGTCGTTTCATGCGGAAAGATCACTCCCGCCTCGTAGTCCTCCAAGCGGACGCGACTGATGAACCCCGTTCGCGTCTTTGGAGCGCCCTCAAGCAGAAAATCTTGTTGGTAGACATAGAGCGCCGGTTGCGCCTCGGGCTGGAGTAGACCATCCTGGCGCCACTGTTGGAGCGTGGCCGCGGCGCGCGTAAAACGGTTGTCGGCCGCCGTATCGCCGGTGTGCTCCTCCCCTAAAATCAGATGGATCATGTTGTAGGGATGTGACGCAAGATACGCCGCGCGCTCTTCCGGGCTAATGACGTCGTACGGCGGTGTCATGACCACGCTGAGATCGGCAACGTGGCGCGGATTGTAACGGAGACCAGTGAACGGTTGAATGTGTGTTGGCATACCACTCTCAATCAAATAAAGGACAAGTGCCGACATACCGTGTCCACAGGGCTTTCCCTTCGTAAAGCCTTACGCGAAGCCCATGTGGCTCCAAGAAAAATATCTGTTGTTATGAGACTTCACGGGTTGTAGCCGTACGCCGTCGGTGTTCTTCAGCGCGTCGATGGACAATGGCTTCGAGATCGGCATAAGTATATTCAGGCACCGTGCTCTCCGTAGTCGCGCGGCGCTCATCACGCGCCGCCCCTGCTCTCGTCTGCGAAATTTGTCGTACGGCAATTTCGCCCACAAAACCACACAGTGCCAGGATGACAAACCACGGCCAATAGTCTTTGAGTGCCGCCAGGCTCTGTCCCGGCGTCGCATAGAGGAGTTCGGCCGCCTCAGCAGGCACATCAGGCCGAAGCACCTGGCCTCCCGTACGTTCCGCCAAGCGGTTGAGCAACGCGTAGTTGACATCCAGCCCCAAATACTCCGAGGAATACGGTACCGTCACGCCGACCGTCTTTGGTCCGAGGGTGCTTTCCTGCTGCGCTCCTGTCAGCGTAAGCAAATATTCCCCCTGGCCGTGCAAGGCAAAACGCCCCTGATAGCGCCCGGGCGCCACTTGCGCAAACGTTACCGGGCGCGTGCCGTGACGCGGTGTCAAGACCTTGCCCTCCAGACGCACGTTATTGACGAATTGCTCCTGGACGTCGTAGATATCCACGTCTACAATGCCCTGGCCTTCTCGGGTATCGGCCCGCACATCAAACGTTTCGACACTGGCCTGACGTTGCAGCCAACGCACCAGTTGCGCGGCAAACCGAGGAAATTCCCGCCAGCGGACCCAATCCTTCCCCCAACGCAGCCCCAAGTCTGCGGTAAAGGCAGCCGTGCGGCCTAAACCATAGCGCTGCACCGCCAGCAACGGGTCGCTCTTCGGCGTCACCAACAACAACTCCGCCGCCGGTTTGCCGTACGTCACCACGTAGCCATACAAGTTCGGCGCTTGCGCTACCGACACCCCACGCAGGAGTTCATGCTCCGCCTGCATCTGTGGACGAAAAGGCTGCTCCTCGATCAGACCTCGCGAGACGAGAATCGTCTCCGCCGTAAAAATCCGCGGGATAAAGAACGGATCGTCGGTATAATAACTGCGCCCCTGGCCCCAATGTGCGATGGCGTCCATCAAGGTCCGATCCGCATCCTTGCCCAATGCTACAGTGGTCACCGTAATATTATTGGCCAGAGCATCGCGCATTAAGGCTTCAAAATCCATATGCGCCGTGAGGCCATCGGAGAGGGCAATGAGATGCTTTTTTACCGCTTTCACGCTTTTCAGCGCCCGCAGCCCTTCTTCCATGCCTTTGAAGAGATCCGTGCCGCCGCCGTGCGTCAACGCCGCCAGCCGACCGGCAATTTGTTCACGCTTGCCGGCTTCGCTGATTGGCACCGTCCACTCCCACTCAGCGTTAAACGCCAGAAGCCCAACTTGGTCAAACGGGTTCAGCAATTTCATGGCGGAGAACGCCGCGATCTTCGCGACTTCCAGCTTCGTGGTCCGATCATCGAATCCCCGCCCCGGGCGCGAATCGCTAATGCTCCCGCCCATGCTGTCAGATTTATCGATAACCATGACCAGACTCAGGCTCGGCACGGACATTTTGGTGGGAATATCCATATCGACCGGCAAGAGTTTTTCTAACGGCGTACGGTAGTATCCGCCAGCGCCGAAACTCTTCTCGCCCCCGAGCATGAGCAGCCCCCCGCCCATATCACGCACATAGCGCTCCAGGACGTCCATCTGCGCCGCGGAAATCCCGAAACCGGGGACGTTATCGAAAATGAGCGCGTCATATTCCAGATACGCACTCAGGCGGTGCGGCAAGGCGCTCCAGGGCTGCACCTCCACAGCGAGACCTTGCTGCCGTAGCGCGTCCAGGAGGGGCGCCGAGTAGTCCGGTGGATCGTACAAAAACAGCACCTTCGGGGGACCCAGTACTTCGGTAAAGGCCCGCCACCGGTTGTTCTCAGTGATGGTATCTTGGGGACTATTGACAATCAGCTGATAGAGATGCACCCCTTCTTCCGCCGTATTTTGGAGAAACCGGACACGATTCTTGCCCGGTTGCAGCGTCACGGTTTGCCGGTCGACAAACGTTCCACCGCGGAAGAGTTCGAGCGAGGCAGGTGTCTCCACCGTGCTAAAGACAACCGCTTCGACACGATAAGGTGTACTGGCTTTCACGTGGCCGGGTACCACGAGCTTTTCCACTCGGACTTCGGCGTCACCGGTCACCTGCTCCAAAGGCAACGAAAAAACCGCCGCGCCTAAGGAACGAGCAATCGGCGCCGTTTCCGCCGCCGCACCGATATTTTCATTGCCATCACTCAGCAAGACAAGACGCCGGGCGCCTTCTGGAGGGAAACTCGCCATCCCCACTTGGAGAGCCTGTGCGATATTGGTTGCGGTGCCTTCCACCTGCGAGGCAATGTCCGGCACGACCTCATCCGTCGTCGCCTCATGTTCCAGCGCTGCCTCAGCACCGAAGACCACCAAACCAACCCGATCCTGCGGGCGCTTCAAAGCACTGACAGCCCGGACAAATGCCAGCGCTTGCTGGCGTATGGCAGCGGCAATGCTGTCGGACATATCGAGGACAAACATCACATTGACGCTTTCGTAGGAACGCGTCAGACTCAGCCGCACCAAGCCCCCCACCAGGCAGATCAACACCGCCAGCCGCAACCCAACAAGGAGACGCCGACGGAGAGGCGAAAGACGGCGCGGTGTCCGCCGTAGCCAATACACCACCAGCGGCGCGAGCAGCAAGAGCAGCAAAAAGTATGGAAAAAACACACGCAGTTGCACGCAGACGTTCCCTCATCAATCTCGACACCAGACATACCACTCACCCAGCAACAGCAGCACGGCACCCAGCAAGAAATACGGCCAGAGCGGCGTTTCAACAATGCCAGCCTGCTGCAGCTCGGCCACATCAGGAGCAGGCTCCAGGGCAGGCAGCGCCTCGGCAGGATGGATGTCCGACTCCACCTCATCCAGTAAGCTCACCGTCACATACCGTTTCGTATCACCATAGCGCAGGATGTATACCCCGACCTGTTCTGCCTCGGTAAAAACCCACGGATTGCCCCCGACCTTATAGGTGCGCTCTTGGCCGCGCGGGTTTTGCACGGCCACGTGTTTCACAGGACGCTCGAAGAAGAGTACATAAGGCATGCCGGCCCGAATTTGCCCGGCCACAGCCTCTTGGGTCTCGGGATGCGACCACCGTAACACATTGCTGACGAACACCGGAAATGCAACACGCAACGGCAGATCAGAGCGCATAAGATCAAACCCGAGCGTCACGACACGCAATGACGGCTCTTCAATGACGCTCATCAAGGACATGCCCGCCCCATCTACGAGGCTTCGTGCCCCGTGTTGCGGATGCAACGCCAAGGACTCCTCGATGCGCAAGTCGGTCAAATCGACGAACTCAAGCAGGGGGTGCTTGCGGTCCCAATCTACCACCTGTGGCGCGGTGATGCTGCCATCGACACGCACCCGTTCGTCCTGCGGCGCGGTGTGTAGCAAGAGAAAATTGCCCTGACGCAACGGCGGCGGCTGCACATCATTGAAAATAATCAGATGGTTCGCTTCAAGCAGTCGCGGTAAGGACGCCTCCGAGACTTCCGGGGCTACATTGACTTGGACTCCCGGCACCGACGTGAGCAACTGCTCCAGAAAATAATTACTCTCTCCCACTAACAAGAGCCACGTCTGTGACGGCGGCGCCAGGACACTATAGGCACGATTGTCCAACGGCAATGCGTCGTCCACGACAATCTCCGCCTCGGCCACGCCGCGCAACGGCCCATCGAGTGCAGCGACCACGACCTCTTCGTGCCCTGCTGGCAACGTCACGTCGCGCGTCAACACCCGTTTTTGGCGCACCGTCACCTGGAGAGGGACAACACGTTCCTGGGAGGCAAAGTTCTTCACCACAATCAACACCTCGAAGCGCGCTTGCTCGCCATCAGGCACTTTCCGGAAGGCAAAACGAGTAATGCCGACATTCCCTTCCCCTCCCGCCACACGAATATGCCGAATCTGACCCCGAGGAAAATCCAGGGCTGCCACATCGCGGTAGGCGCCATCTCCGATCACCACGACTTCCTGCGTGTGCCGGCCTTGGGTAAAGGACAAGGCCAAGAGCACCGCCTCGCGCATACTACCCGGTGCATCTGTCGCTTGCAGACGTAGGATTTCCTGCCGAAGCAGGGCCTTTTCTCCGGTAAAAAACGACACCACCCGTGGTTGCCTTCCTGCAGCAATGAACGCCATCTGCCGCTCGCTGGGCAAGGTCTGCAGTACCTCCAAGGCGCGCTGTTGCGCCTCGGCAAAGCGCGTGCCCTGCGGCGTGCGGGTTTGCATACTCCCACTGGTGTCAAGCACGAGAATAATATCTTTGCTGTGGGTTGCCGTTTCGGTCAACACCGGATTGGCAAGCGCGAGCGTAAGCACCAACGCCAGGAGAATCTGCAGCAACAGGGGGAGATTCTGGATCAGACGGCGCAATCCGAGACTGCCATGCGCTTCACGTGCCACCCGTTCCCACAGAAAAAACGTGCTGACCTGCACATCGCGACGCCGGTAGCGCAAGCTATGCAGGAGCAAAAGGATGGGTATGGACACCAGAAACGCAAAAGCTGCAGGATTGAGCCAGGTCATAGCAATGCACTTTTCACGTGATCCGCATGTACATGCGATCCGTGTTCATCCAGGGATTAATGCAAATAAAAACCGCGTCGCAGATACTGCAACACCAAGTCTTCAAACGGCACCGTCGTGCTGGCGCGGAGATATTCGATATTGCGCTGCATACAAAACAACTCGATCTCGGCAAAATACTCCGCCAGCTTCTGCCGATAGAGTTCGAGCATCCGACGATTGACCGTGAGTCGCTGCTGCTGACCACTCTCGATATCGTGGAGGCGCAAGGCGCCATCAAGTTGCGGCTGGAGTTCTGCTTCGGCCACGAGCTGGACCAAGAGGACATCAAAATGGCTATACGCCAGCGCTTCCAAGCCACGAGCATAGCCTTCCGGATCAAAGAGATCGCTGATCACAATCGCTAAGCCCGTTTTCCGACTATGCGTGGCATAGGTGCGCAGTACCCGATCGAGGTTGGTACCCCCATGGCTCTCCAACGCATCGAAATAGCGAAACATGGTGAAGATTTGCTGCCGCCCGCGCTGTGGGGGTTGCGGCACGCCGAGTTCGTCCGCAAAAGAGACCACCCCGACGCGATCGAGACTACTGAGACCGATATAGCTCAAGGCAGCCGCGACGCGTTTGGCATAATCCAGTTTGGGCGGATCACCCACGCGCATCGACTCACTGGTATCGACAAGGAGATGAATGGTGAGGTCCTCTTCGGCAGTGAAGACCTTGAGGAAGAGCTGATCGAGACGGCTATAGACATTCCAATCGACATAGCGAAAGTCATCGCCGGCATGGTAGCGGCGATAATCGCTGAATTCCAGACTCATGCCACGCCGCAGCGTATTGCGATCGCCGTGACTTTGTCCGCGAAAGACCTTCCGTGCCAGGAAGCGCAGCGTTTCCAGCTTGCGCATGAACTCGGCATCAAACAGCGTACTCTGCATAGCATTCCTCAGGAGGGAAGACCGACCTCCCGGGGCGCCTGCTCCGCGAGCGAGCGCAGGAGCTCGTCGAGGAGCTCCGCACTATCAATCCCCTCCGCCTCACCTTCGAAGTTGAGAATGAGCCGATGGCGTAAACCCGGGATCGCCACGGCACGAATATCATCGAAGCTGACATTATATCGCCCGTCAAACAGCGCCCGCACCTTGCCGGCAAGCACCAAGCTTTGCACCCCACGCGGGCTGGAGCCGTAGCGCACGTAGCGACGCACCGCTTCCGACGCTTGCGGGGTATCGGGGTGCGTGGCCAAGACACAGCGCACCGCATACTCCTTCACATGCGAGGCCAGCGGCACCTCACGCACGAAGTGCTGAGCTTCGAGAATACGCTCGGCGGTCATTACCGGCTGTAAGTCAACCTCATCCCTCTGCGTCGTACGATCGACGATTTCACTCAGATCGTCAAACGACGGGTACGACACCTGGAGTTTCAGGAAAAAGCGGTCAAGCTGCGCTTCCGGCAGGGGATACGTCCCATCCATTTCGAGCGGGTTCTGGGTCGCGAGCACTAGAAAAGGCCGTTGCAAACGGTGCTCCACACCAGCCACCGTCACCGTGTGCTCCTGCATCGCTTCGAGTAAGGCCGACTGCGTTTTTGGCGTCGCCCGGTTAATTTCATCAGCGAGCACGATGTTACTGAATACCGGCCCGTGCTGAAACTCGAAATGGCGCCGTCCCTCATCATCTTGCAGGACAACTCGGGTGCCGATGATATCGGCAGGCATCAAGTCCGGGGTAAACTGGATGCGTGAGAAGGCCAAGTCCAACGTTGCTCCAAGACTCTTAACCAGGAGCGTTTTGCCCAAACCAGGAACGCCTTCCAGCAAGGCATGCCCCCCACACAGCAGACACGTGAGCAATCCCTCGACCACATCAGTATGCCCGACGATTGACTTCGCAATTTCGTCGCGCACTTGCTGGAAGTCCCGTCGGAACGCCTCCGCCTGCTCGTGCACATCCATGGTGTCCATATCCTTCACGGTTTCTCCTCCGGCACCATCCCAATCGCGAGGAAATACCGTTTCACCTGCTCGCGATAGCCACGCGGAATCTTTTCCGCCGCCAGCACATCTTCCGCGGCCCGCTGGTATTCCACCACAACCTGCTCAATCGGTACCTGCGCCTCATTTTGCAGCGGTAAATGCCGCATATACCCTAAGCGCATAGCCCCCTCGCCACTTTTCACCCGGACTTGCGACACTTCCTGTTCAGACTCGCGTAGCGGTTGGTTCGGGCGCTCCTGCTTGTGGCGTGCAAACCCGTAATCCTCACCAAAGCCCGGCGTATCAAAATCCTCTATACCCGGCATATCCTCCGAGGTGCTCTCGTCATCAAAGTCAAATGGCACCCCCGTGCGAGTCGGGTCCCCTCCCTGTGTCGGCCTCGAACGTGGCGCCTCGCCAGGTTCACTCTTCTGCATACTCCGCGACGAATATTGCAGCGCCCGCCGCGCCCGTTCGAGATGCTCCATCTCTTCTGCCATCTGTTGCTTCTGCAAGATATCCTGGAGTAACTGTCGTGCTGCAGTCACATTCCCCGCCTGCAAACTGCGCAGGAGTTCCTCCAGTTGGGGTTGCTTGCCCACTTGGCGACGCAAACGCTGAATACTCTGAGCTGCAGCGTGCTTGATGTCCCCTGGCAATACATCATGCTTGAGTAATTGCAAAATGTCCTGTAATTCCTGCTTGACTCCCTTACCCGACGCCAGCACATCCCGGACGCGCACGCCCCCCGAGGCAGTCATTAAGGCCCGCTCGCGCAGTTCTTGCTGCATACGCTCCAGATATTGCGACAACGTCGAAATCCGCTCCGACGCCTGGCCTTTCTCTCCTGTTTCGTTCTGCAAACGGCGCCCGAGCTGTTTCATATGTCGCGCCAGAATCAAACTGCGGTCGAGCTGCTCCTGCTGCGCCAGCTCTTCCAGCTTCCGCCCCCAGCGCTCCAGGCGCTCACCCTCGCGTGCCACCTCGGCCGCCACCTCGTCACGAGTGTGATCATCAAAACCGAACGGCGCGAGATCAAGACGTACCAACACGACTAAGACCAGCACGCACACAGGAATGCCCCACAGTCGCCGTGGCAAGTGGAGGGGAAAGACTATACGGGGATCCACGCGATGCGAGGCGCGTTCAGCATCAGCAAGGAGGTCGGGAACGAAAGGATGCTCGGGAGACCGTTGCGTATACTCGTAAGCCGTACTCAAGCGCTCCTGCAGGTCATGTGTGCGATCTGCCACCATGAGTACCGTCAGCGAGTTCGCACGCACTCGCCACATCAACAGCGCCCACACGATCAGCGTCACCAGGCCGAGTACGCCGTACGGTTGCCACAGGGGCACGGGTGGGCCGAAAAGTTGGAATATCAGCGTCGACAGGACGCCAAGCACGAGCGCGACGAGCAGTACATCGCCTGTCCGCGCCCGCCGTTTCACGGAGCAGGAACGACGGAGCAATTGCTGCAGCGTCACTTCAAACTGTGGGGGTATTCCCACGACCGCTGTCCTCTTGTGAAACGCCGGAGGGCGTTGTGCGGTGTCGCAAACGGTGTACACGTACGGAGGCGATTATATAAAACAGCCCCCCGAGAAGCAAATGCACCCCTATTGTGACAATCCACGCTGGAACAGACGTCCCGAAGACGGTCACATCCTGCAGACGCTGAGGATTGTGCCAAATACTGACCTGCACGAAGGCTAGGACCGGATTGCATACCGGGAAGACAAACCCGCTCACGAGAATGAAGAAGACATACACAACACGCACAAGAATATAGAGCACAAACTCGTCGCGCTCCAGCCACAGCAGTAACGCCATGGCAATCATACGGTAACTTCCGGTACAAACCAGAATAAGCAGCGCTCCAGCCCCCAGGTGGGAGAGCGATTCGCCGGAGACACTGGCCGCCACCGTTAACAATGGCAACGATAAGCCCCAGAAAAACAGACTTTCCACGAATCCGATCACCATATACCCACGAAGAAACGCCTGCGACGGAACCGGCACCAAGGTCACCCATTCCCGCAGGCTCACATACCCTTCCCCGACGAGCTTTCGCGCCCCCTGACTACAATTGATATAGGCCAAAATAATCAGGACGGCCCCACCTAATGCGTTATAGGCAAAGGGCAAATCCCGTAGGCTCAGAAATTCCTCTTTCGGCCACGTAATAAACAGCACGATGGACAACAGAATGAGGTAATTCATCCCATGGGTCCAGCGCACCGTGTTCCGGGTAAACTCGTCCACCCCACCTCGGAAGATGGGGTTGTGCCAGGCCCGTCGAAAGGGTAACCACAGCATAGGATGTTTATCTCGTATTGTGAGTTAAATGGCTGACGACCAGTGTCATACCACGCACCGGAAGTGTCTCGGGAGCGGTGCGCAGCATGGCCGGCGTCATCTGCCAGCCGACGAGGAGCGGCGTCTCGCTCATGTCTGTCAGATGCCGTTCGCCAAAGTACTGTTGCAGCAACACTTCCTGGAGATACGCTAGGCGGGAGCTCGTCCCGGCTGTGCGCAACTTCAACACGGCTTGCCAGGCAGTTTCGTACTTGCTTTCCGAGGGTTGGAGTGTCGTAAATAGGTCTTCAAACAGCTCATCCTGCGGCGCCACCGTCCCGAGTGCAAAGAGGCGGCCCTTGTACAACACCACAGCACCATGGAGCGGCACGGCACCGTGATTGCGTACGCGGACGGTCAGTCCGGTCTCGTGGAGCTGCGCGGCGATCTGCAAAGGCGCCGTGAACATACTTTCGACACTGAAGACCCGTAAGGTCCACGGGTCCAGGGTAATACCTTGAATGGCAAGGTCCCCTCCGGTGGTAATCTCGAGGGCTCGCCCGGCCTTACCCGCACCGCGATGAAACGTATGTCGTAGGATCGTCGACGGCTCCTGCATGGGCAGGGTAAATGTCCCACCACGTGCAGAGAACGCACCAAGGTAGCTGTGCACCCGTGCCGTATCTGTCTGCGGAAAGAGCTCGAGAATCGACGCATCCAGGAGGAGCGCCGTCTGACGCAAACCACGTTCGGGGAATAGTGCGTAGGCTCCAACCCCGAAACCGACTATCAGGAGCCCGAGTATGGCCCACGGACGTGCATGCCGAAGCCGACGCCGTTTCATCCACCAAAACACGGCGGCAATACTGCTGCAGTAGGCGAGCAAAAACACACTTAACAACACATGCGAGGGGTAAGCTAAAATCGGACGCCCTAGCAATTTGATGATCGGATGCGTGTCATCGAGTAATCCGAGTTCGGAAAACACGCGGACGAAATCCACCGTCTCGGCAGGCTGCAAAATATCGCGCCACAAGGCGGCATTCCCCGGCCATGTATCAAGCGGCTTGGCAGCGTAATCAACCGCAAGAAAGACCACTCGACC
>CAJIAL010000608.1_pt1 | contig 16819 bp, 13 predicted proteins | sample 9199091 | NCBI WGS metagenome assembly CAJIAL01 (sample SAMEA7708270, study PRJEB35096) | sediment metagenome | biome: marine neritic benthic zone biome [ENVO:01000025]; feature: sediment [ENVO:00002007]; material: shallow marine sediment [ENVO:03000034] sea grass bed [ENVO_01000059] ... | reverse complement strand
GAGATTCAAGGCACGAAGGGCGCCATCTGGGTGACGCGCTGCACCGGTGAGATGCTCGATATGCCCCCTGTGGTGCTGTTTAAGGGGACCGAGACACAACACTTTCAGGTGCCAATGGACTGGATTGAGGGTTTTCATGGGGCGGCGAGAGACTTTATTGACGCGATTCTAGCAGAGCGACAGCCGCACATGGATCTCGCATTTGCCAAGCAAGTCTTGCAGGTCGCGCTCGCGGTGTATCAAGCGTCGCAGACCGAGCGTGCTGTCAGCCCCGCCTCGCTGACCTGAGTCAAGAACAAGGCTCTTCTCGGCCTGCTTATCAGTGTTCTCGGCGCTAGCCTGAGCAATACCCATTCTGACTATCCTGCGCCCGCTGCTCGACGGGGCGTTCGGCCGGATCGCCAAAGCCGCCACCGCCGGCTGAAAGCACTTCAATGCGGTCGCCCGGGTGGACGATGACGCCGGTTTCCTTGGAGTGCAGCACTCGCTCTTTACCGTTGGAGATGATCTTGTAGATATGCGGCAAGCCTGGCTGGGCGCCGAACAGACCGAAGGGGGGCGTGACGGTGCCGTCGCCGGCGGTGTTGAGTTGCGCTGGGCCGCCCTCGTAGACCAGCGCCAGGGTGGCACCGAGGCCGCCGCGCCAGGTGCCGTCGCCACCGGAATCGGGGCGCAGCTCTTCACGCTCGATGAAAAACGGGAAACGCTCCTCCGTCAGCTCGATGCTGGGACTGCGGATACCGCCCGCGACGTTGACTTCGCCTACACAGGGCCAGCCGTCGTGTCCTTGAGAAGCCCCGCCGCCGCCCCGGGCATTGAAAAAATGCCAGATAAACTCCCGTCCGGTGCGTGGGTCGGTGCCATGCATGGCGAACCGTAAGCGGCGGGAAAATCCCGCATTGACTGCAGTGGGTACTGCCGGCGCCATGGCTTTGAACACAGCCTCGATGATCTCCTCACCGCAGTGATTCGTACTCATGCAGACCGGTGCCGGCGGATTGGGATTGACGATCAGTCCCTTCGGCGCAATGATCTGAATCGGGCGCATAGATCCTTCATTTTTCGGCACGTCGGATGGGGCCATGTACATGATGGCGGCGTGTGCTAGGGAACGGGTATTGGCATAGGCACTGTTAATAAAACCCTTCACTTGTGGACTCGACTCGCTCAAGTCCACGGTCATGGTGTCGCCGGCGATGGTTACCGTAGCACGGATGGGAACAAATTTCGTGTCAAAACCGTCATCGTCTACACACGTCTCGCCCTTGTACACCCCATCCGGCCAACTGGCGATGAGCTGTCGCACACGCGTTTCCGTGGCGCTGAGAATGTCGGTGACGCACCGCATGAGCCGCACCGGGCCGTAGCGTTCCAACAATTCCTGAATGCGCTGCGCTGCCACGGTCACCGAGCCGATTTGGGCATTGAGATCGCCAAGGAAATTTTCGGGATGACGCACGTTCGCCGCGAGCATCTGTAACAAGTCATGCCGCGGCACGCCCTGGTCGTAGAGTTTCAACGGCGGAATGCGAATGCCCTCGTGGTAAATCTCACTGGCTGCAGGATTGTATCCCCCGTGCGTGGCACCGCCGACATCGCTGTGGTGGGCTCGATTGACGGCGTAAAACAGCAACTGGCCGTCGTAAAAAATTGGCGAGATCACCGTAATGTCCGGCAGATGACTGCCGCCAAAATACGGATCGTTGATGGCATATAAATCACCCTCGGCAATGTCCTCGCCAAAATACTCCCGGATGGCTTCCCCCGCCGGCGGCAAGGCGCTGATATGCACCGGGATGCCCTCGCCCTGCGCCACAAGCTGACATGCAGCATCGAGTACAGCGGTGGAGAAATCGCGGCTAGAGTTGAGAATTTGTGACATCGAGGTGCGCAACATCACCTCCGCCATCTCACGGGCGATGGATTCCAAACGATTTTCCACCATAGCAAGGGTAATAGGGTCGGGCTGTTCGAGGCTGGGCATATCCTCACGCTCTTTATCGAGCGTTTCAACCGCCACATGCAGCTCCATACCGCCGTAGGCATCGACGGTCATACTATCGCCCGGTTCGACCAAAATCGTGGTCAGAGGGGATTCGACAATCGCCGGACCGTCGATTGCAGCTCCGGGAGTGAGGGCTTCAGCGGTATACACCGGTACCTCGCGCCACTCGCCCAAAAAGACAGTACGTGTACCTTTCTGCGTGGCGTTAACGTCAGCAGAAACAGTCCGTTGCGGTAAGGTGACTTTTGGCAGATTCCCGGTGACCGACACGCGCAGCGTTACCAAACGAATCTCGTGTGCCACCTGGTGATAGGCATACAACTCTTGATAGCGCTGGTGAAAATTCTGCGCCCATGTCTCAAGTATCACTGCCGGTTCCTGGGATACGTCCGGGACCGGCACGGTGACTTCATAGACCTGGTCGAGATAGCGCATATCCGCCGTGACCTGCACCTGCACTGCGTCATGCGGAATCCCCTGCGCTTCCAGCCGTTCCCTACCCTGCTGTTCCATGTGGTGCACTAACGTGCGCACTTCGTCGAGATTTAGGCTGTCGAGACTGGCAGTATACGAGCGGGAGAAATCGTACTTCAGGTCGGTCGAGAGCATGCCGAAGGCCGACAATACCGGTGCGGCGGAGGGGATGGAGACTTTGCGCAGTTGTAGCTGCCGCGCTACGCTCGACATGTGCAAACCCGCGGCGCCGCCGAAACCCAGCATGACGAACTCACGCGGATCGACACCGCGTTTGACCGAGAGCAAACGAATGCCCTCCGCCATCGTGGTCGAGACGACCCGATGGATGCCGTGCGCCGCTTCGGCCAGCGAGAGTTCTAAAGGCTCCGCCACGTGCTGAGTAATGGCTTGCGCGGCCAAGGCGGAGTCGAGCGGTTCTTTACCCCCGAGAAAATTGTCGGGGGCGAGATAGCCCAGAACCAGATTAGCGTCCGTCACGGTTGGTTGGGTGCCCCCTTTGCCGTAACACGCCGGACCTGGATCGGCCCCGGCGCTCTGCGGACCGACGTGCAGAATACCACCGGCGTCAACGTGTGCGATGCTGCCGCCGCCGGCGCCGAGGGTGTGGATATCAATCATCGGCACGGCGATTTTCCAGCCGGCCTCGAAGCGTTCCGTGGTGAGGTGCGGCTGGTTGTTTTCGATCAACGAAATGTCGGTGCTGGTACCACCCATGTCGAAGCCAATGACTTTGGATTCCCCGATAAGCTGCCCATATGCCGCGGCGCCGCTGACACCGCCTGCAGGGCCCGACAAAATGGCTTGTACTGCCACACGGCTGGAGTCATCGAGCGGTGCCACTCCGCCGTTCGACTGCATAATCAAAATATCCCGCGCTTGTTGATAGGCCGACAGACGTTCTTTCAGGTGCGCAAGATATTCCCCGAAGACCGGGCCAACGTACGAATTGACTACGGTGGTGCTGGTACGATCGAATTCCTTGATTTGTGGCAGAATCTCATGCGACAGTGAGGTGTATATGCCGGGAAATGCCGCACGCAGCTTGGCGGCCACACGCTCTTCGTGCTCGGGGTTAAGGTAGGAAAAGAGGAAGCAGACAGCCAGGGCTTCCACGCCTTCCCGCTTGAACTGCGCGATAGCGGCGTCGACTGCCGCATCGTCCAATGGGGTAGTAATCTGCCCATTGGCACGCACGCGCTCGGGCACGCCGAGGCGCAGGTGGCGCGGCACCAGGGGCTCAACCGGATCCATCCGCAGGTTGTACCGATCCTCTTTCATGCCCTCGCGGATTTCGAGCACATCGCGGAAGCCCTGCGTGGTGAGCAGTCCGACTTTCGCCCCTTTACGCTCGATCAGGGTATTGGTGGCGACCGTGGTGCCGTGCATCAGGTGTTCAGTGGCAGCGAGGAGGGCGGGGAGCGTGAGTTCGTAGGCCTCGGCAACATCTTCCAGACCGTGCATCACCCCTTCCGACGGATCCTGGGGGGTGGAGTGCGTTTTGAAATAGCGTGGCGCGTCGGTATCGCGAATCACGACGAAGTCGGTGAAGGTGCCGCCGACATCGATGCCGATTTTGAACATGGGGAGTTCTCCTGGGTGCCTTGCCGCTGCTGATCGTTTACGATGCCAGGCCGCTGGCTGTGCCGACCATCGTCTTGTCGCCATCCTGGTTTTCACACCACACTTCCACCGTGACGCGCGTGGCGCCGTCTTCCGGGGTTTTGTCAACGACGGTGCCATACACCCGGAGGATATCGTCGGCGTAGACGGGCTTGATAAACTTCACCGCCATCTTGCCGCCTGTGACAAATCCCTCTCCCAGCAAACTTGTCATGAGTTCGGAGACATAGGCTGTGGACATCATGCCCTGCGCGAGCGGGGCGCGGAAGCCTTTGGCCTTGGCCCACTCGGCATCGGAATGGATCGACTTGGGTTTCACGCCGGAATAGGCGTCGATGTTCCGCTGGCCGATCGTTTTCACCAGCACGGGCAGTTCCTGGCCGATCCCAATAGTATTCGCCGTTGCTGTCGTCATGGTTCGCTCTCCTGGGTTTAATCAAACAGCATTTGCGTGAACTGCCCGCGGATGAGTTCGATGCCGTTGTCTTCATCCGTCGTGACGAACTCCGTCACCATGTATTTTTTGTCACGGCGAATGTATTTGTCGATGATTTTGCCACGTGAGCGCACGCGCATGCCGACACGAATCGGCTGCAAGAAGTTGAACTCCATTTTGGCGTGTAAACCGGCGTGGACGACGTACTTGCTGTGCCGCAGGTGCAGCGCCTGATTGCCCAACATCGTTGGGTGTGCCACTTGGCCGCCGTAGGGCGATTCTTTGCTGCAGAACCACGAGTGATAGTCGTCCACGGCAAAGGCATAGGTGTCGATGTCTTCGGGGGTGACGAGGTGATCGTTGGAGAGGAACTCCTCGCCGATCGTCACCAGATCGTACCTGAGTTCGGGAAAATCAGTCATACTGCACCTCGCTGTGTGCGGTGAAACGTTCGTTGCTCAACGATGCGAGGCCGATTGTATCGGCGTGAGTATAGAAGGGTCAAGCTTGAAGATAGCCCGTGCTTATCGTGAGTTGCGGCCCGCTGGCAAGCAGATTACCATGGAGCGTATAAAAGACAGCATCTGACACCACCACATGGAGAGTGGACGTATGCAGCAACTCACCAAGAACGTTTTTGTCGAGACCGGTCGTCGTGGATGTAACCATGGCTTTGTCGTCACCTCGGAAGGGGTGGTGATGATCGATACACCGCAGAAGCCGACCGACGCTGTCGCCTGGCGCGAGACGATTGCCCCATACGGCCCGGTTCGCTATGTGTTTAACACCGAACCGCACGCCGATCACTGGACCGGCAACACGTTTTACGAAGGCGAGGTCGTGGCGCACGAGGGGGTGCGCACCCGCATTCTGGAAACGGGTGCCGAGGGGATTATCCAGCGCGTCGAAACCATGGGACCGGACCAGCAAGCCTTCATGGGCGGCTATGTCCCGAAGGCTCCGTCCATTACGTTCACCACGGAATTGTCCTTGCACGTTGGCGATCAGGAGTTTATCGCTATCCATCACCCGGGTCATACACCCTATCAAGCAGCGATTCTGATTCCACAAGAAGGTATCGTTTTCACCAGTGACAACATTTTCCACAAAGTGCAGACGTTCCTACACGAAGCACTTCCGACCGAGTGGATGCAATCGCTTGAAGCTCTGCGGGCGCTTGATGCCGACACCTTTGTGCCAGGGCATGGCGAAGTGTGCGGCAAGGAGTATTTGGACGAACAAGGCGCGTTCATTCAAGAATGGGTGGCGCTGGTGCAGCGTGCCATTGCCCAAGGCATGACCAAACAGGACGCCGTGGACACGTTGTCGATGCTCGATCGCTATCCTATGGACGTCGAGATCGATTTTATGGGGCCCATGGTGATGCAGTGGAACGTGAGCCGTCTGTGGGATGTGTTGACGGAATCGTAACGACATAACAGGGGAGTACGTGTGCAGTTGCCGCGTCCCCCTCCTTGCTGTCGTTGCTATTTCTGTGCCGCCAGCTTTTGTAGATCTTCCGCCCATGCCTCTCGTTACGATAGCATGAGCGGCACCGCTGCTGCGACACTTTACAGGCTGAGGTGAAAGATGTCATGATATGTAATACTGTACTCTGTTTGCAGTGCTCTTCCCGTACAAAATTTCATGACAGTATGGGAGAAACATATACCACAGACAGCTGCTGATACGGATAATGAACTCTCCTACGAACCTGAAGTTCCCTTGGACAATCCTCTTGTTCTTCTCTATACCTGGTAGTATGCTCCCAGTTCCAAGTACACGACGACAGACAACGATATAGCAAAGGAGCGTGGGCGTGGAGCAGTCTATCCACACCGCAAAAATTCTCATAGTCGACGATGAGCCGAGCATTGTGACCTTGCTGCAAGATATTCTCAACACAGCGGGATTCACGGCTGTACGCAGTGCCATGGATGTGCTGGACATCGTGGACATCTATCAAACGTGGCACCCTGATCTCATCATTCTTGACATTCATATGCATCCTGCTGATGGCTTTCAGATCATGGATATACTCAAACCGCTCGAGCCAGATTATCTGCCAATTTTGGTGCTGACCGGTGATACGTCACGGGGTGTGCGACAACGTGCGTTGGAAACCGGTGCGAGAGACTTTCTGAATAAACCTTTTTCGACCGTCGAAGCGTTAGCGCGTATACGCAATATGATCGAAGTGCGTTTGTTGCAGCGGGAACTCCGAATGCATAACGCCTTGCTGGAAGATAAAGTGCGTGAACGGACGCGGGAGTTACAAGAGACGCGCCTGGAAATCATCCGGCGCTTAGGGCGGGCAGTGGAGTACCGTGATAATGCCACGGGGTTGCATGTTATTCGTATGAGTTATTTTGCCGAATCACTCGCACAGGCATATGGGCTGAGCGCGACCGAGTGTGAGCTACTTCTGCATGCCAGTCCGATGCATGATATCGGCAAGATCGGCGTTCCCGATCGCATTCTTCTGAAACCCGGACAGCTCGACCCGGAGGAATGGGCTGTGATGCAAACACATGCCGCGATCGGGGCAGAAATGCTGGCAGGCAATGGCTCGGATCTGATGCAAATGGCGTATACCTGTGCCCTGACGCACCACGAACGGTGGGATGGCTCGGGGTATCCGAACGGGCTACGGGAGGAATCGATCCCGCTTGTCGGCCGTATCACGGCTATTTGTGATGTGTTTGATGCGTTGACGTCACCCCGACCATACAAGCGGGCGTGGTCTGTTGAGGAAGCGGTGGCAGAGATCGAAACCCGTAGCGGCACGTATTTCGATCCAGCCTTGGTGGTACGCTTTTTGGACATCCTCCCCGACATTTCGCTGATTCAACAACGCTATGCCGAACCCAATCCGCCGACATCTTAAATATCCGGACAGAATCCATTGCACATGACATATCTCGTATGGTGCTGTCGCTGGCGCAGACGCTAGCGACGCAAGGTGCAAAACAAGATGTCCAGGGACTTACCGCCGCCGTTGCTTACTGTCCCAATTCGTACAGCGCCCAGATACGCTCGACGTTCAGCGGCAGCCACTCGTGATACATCAACCAGTGCTGATAATCCGGCAACTTCACTGCCTGGCGTAATGCCTCGGGCTCTCGTGTGCCCTGGGACATCACATCGTTCACCGCTTCCATGAGATTTTCGAGATACTCGCGCTGTTCCCGGACTGCTGCAGCCGGAGCGACGAAGTAGCGTCCCGCTCCGGGGAGAATACGGTTGAATGTCAGGTTTTTCTCCAGATCGCGCAGCGAGCGTACCCACTCCCGCACGTCAACGTCCGGCATCGTCCGGTACGGGAGTTGTTTGGGCACCACGAGATCAACGACGAAGAGCAATTGCTCTGCCGGTAAGCGCAGCACCACCATGCACGCGCCGTGGTTTGCGCCGAGGTAGTGTAATTCCACCGTCCGCTCGCCGAGCTTCAGTTCGTACGTGGTGTCGAAAGTGATGTCCGGTGGGATTAAGTCTGGATGGGGATGCGCTTCGAAAAATGGGAGGCATTTTTTCTGACTAATGAATTGCGCCCCGGCCCGTTTAAAGGGTCGACCTCCGAGGACACGGTTCCAGTGGTTGTGACTATAAATGACATATTTCACCGGTTGGTCGGTCACCTGATGAATCGCTTTGGCGAGCTCTTCGGCTGCCCGAGGATTCAGCGGATCGGTGGCGATGACCCCAGCGTTGGTGACGATGAAGATATTGCTTTGCTTCCCGAAACGAAACGCAAAAACATTTGTGCTGACTTGCACGAGTTCAAACGTTTCGTTTCCCTGCCATTTTAGGGCTTCATCCAACGGCGGCACGTTTGCTTGGGCAGGGGGCACCTGCAGAGGTGGTGGACTGGCTGGCTGGGTGGGCGACGCTTGGGCCACAGCGAGCTGTGGAAGTAGGAAAAGTACCAAGGCGCACGTACACACGCAGAGTGTAAGGGCCCGCCATAGTTGGTTGGCCACATAGGGCAAACCGGCGAGGACCAGAGGGGAACAACAAAAGCTCTGCAGTGGCACCAGCGTTCTCCTTGTTATGATGCATGTGTCAAGCGCCATTGGGGCAATGTGACGTCGGCATGCTCTTCCCAAACGACTTCAACGTCCTGGCCGATCTGCACGTCTTGCATCGGGTCCCCGAGTAAATTTCCCACCATACGTACGTTGCCGACATCGGGTAATTCGACCAGCACCACGAGATACGGCACACGGTCTTTGAGCGCCGGATGCACCGGGTGCCAAACTCGCTCAAAGGCAAAGACCCGCCCTTGACCGCTACACTCATGCCAGTCAAGAGTATCAGAACAGCAGCTGTGACAGATCCATTCCGGACCAAACTGAAAGGTGGCACACGCAGTGCAACGCTGCACGAGCAGGCGATGCTGCTTTGTGCCTTCCCAAAATGCGACATCGAGCCCATCCGGCTGCGGCGCCGGAAGGGGCATGCCCTCCGGCAGATACGATGTCGTTGTACTACGGCTTGTTGTGTCCTGTGTCATATGAAGTACTCCTCGAGCATTGTCGCCAGGTCGCGAGAATCGGGATACGGCAGAATCCAGGTAGCAATTGCGTTGCTGCCGTCAGTCACACGTGGACAAACTTCTGCCGGTCGGTATTAGTTACGAAGAATCAGGCTGCTCACGGGCTGAACCATGGGCCCTGCAGCAACCAGGCATATTCCGGCGTCTTTGACCTGACACGTTGAGGTGCCGCGGAGTTGCCGTACACCTTCCAAAACAAGCTCTAAGCCGTGCATATAGGCCTCGGCCATATTGCCGCCACTGGTGTTGAGTGGAAGATTGCCGTCCGGCCATTCCAGATTGCCGCCGGTGCAAAACGCTTCGGCCTCATCAGCCTCACAGAGTCCGTGTTCAACCAAACTCATCAATACGCCACCGGTGAAATTCTCGTAGACCTGCGCAACATCGACATCTTGCGGGGTGATGTCGGCTGTCTCGAAGAGCCTCGGCGCTAACGTCTTGAAATTCGATGTGCCATAATCCGGGGCATTGTGCGCCCACGCGGCTTGCCGATAACCGGAGCCTTGGGCCGCAGCCATTACATACACCGGTTTCTGCGGTAAATCCCGCGCTCGGTCCGCCCTGGTCAAGACGACTGCTGCCGCGCCGTCGTTCTCCAAACAACAATCAAACAGATGAAACGGTTCGACGATCCAACGCGAGTTGTCGTAAGCCTCCCGCGTCAGTGGCCTGCCGTACATCACTGCCCGCGGATTGTATTGGGCGTGCTTATACGAAGCCAAGGCAATGCCGGCGAGTGCGTCCTGGGTGATCTTGTGGTCGTACATAAACCGTTGCGTACGCATGGCGAACGTTTGGGCCGGCGACATGAGTCCGTATGGTGCGGTATAGGCCAAGGGACCATCGACAGTCCCGCCGCTAACGCGGGATTGTCCGAAACGGCCGAACTGCCCTTGGGCTAGCGCCCGGAAGGCAATGACGTAGTCGCCATAGCCGGCCACAATGGCGGCTGCCGCATTGCCGATAGCCCCGGCCATCCCCCCGCCTCCTCCTCCCCATTGCATGTTTGAAAACCGCAAATCGGGAATACCTAAGGCCGCAGCAAGACGCGTTGGTTCATTACGGTCGTTGCTATATGAGGCGAATCCGTGCACATCTTCCAAGCGGATACCGGCATCTGCCACGGCTTTCTGGATGGCTTCGAGTGCGAGTTGAAATTCACTGACCGGGGCCGCACCGCGTTTGTAATACTTCGTCTCGCCTATGCCGACGATAGCCACCTTGTCTTTAATGGAATAGTCCGTCATGTCTGTCTCCTCCCAAGTAGAACAGGACTCGTAGTCCCAATCATCCCGCAGTGTGTGTTTTGACCGTGGTTGTGCGTAGGAACCCGTCGGGTTAGAAGGCCCATGCACGAACATCGCGCTTCGTACATGGGCCAGTGAAAGTGCACCATAGCAGATGAGCAGAGATCATGGCCGGTTAGCCGATCAAACGACCGGTCTCGCCTGCGTTCGGCTCGCACATCCCGTGTGCTTTACCGCTACTCCAGGCCATACAGGCGCGCGCAGTTATCCCACATGATGTGCCGTTGCGCGGATTCGGACAGCGGCAATTCGAGGAAGCGATCTGCCGATTTGGGATACTTCGAGTCGGCGTGGGGATAGTCGGTCGAAAAGACAAAATTCTCTTCGCCCAAGGCGTCTATGGCGTACCGTGCCGGCTCTTCATCACACTCGATCGACAAATAGCACTGGCGTTTGAAATAGTCGCTCGGTTTCATGCTGAGATGCTGGCCGTCATACTCGCCACGCCATTCGTAATGTTCATCCAAGCGCCACAGCAAAAACGGCGCCCAAGAGCAGTTGCCTTCCAAAAAGGCCACGCGCAAGGTCGGAAAGCGTTCCAAAACTCCCCCGCCGATGATATCCACGACAGACAGCATCATCGACATCGGATGCGTGCAGGTGTGGCGCATCATGGTTGTGGGGAAATTCGTGCCGGTCTGTGGTAGGTCGACTTCACCACCTTCGTGAAACCCCACGGCAATACCAAGGCGTTCGGCCTCGGCCCACAGTGGATCATATACCGGGTCGGACCAATTGCGGCCGCCGACGATATTCGGACGCATAAAGATCGACTTAAACCCGTGCTCTTCGACCATACGGCGGGTTTCTGCCACGGCGGCGTCGATGTTATGCGGGGCGACCATCGCTGAGCCGAGAAGACGCTGCGGATCTGTGCTGCAGAAATCGGCGAGCCAGTCGTTATAGGCGCGGGCAATCGCCGCAGCCAGATCAGGGGCGAGCGCATCGTTGGCCAACGCGTAGAGTCCACGCGTCGGGAACAACACGGCGACATCAATGCCTTCGGTATCCAGGCCTTGCAATTGTGACTCGGCATCGTACCCGCGCTTGATGGCGTGCTCATAGCGCCCATGTAACTTGTCGTACATCGTCTGATAATTCGCCGAGGGTTTGCTGGCCGACTTCGGATAGACCGTGCCGGCGACCTCCAACACCGAGGGGTTTTCGTGCCCGGGCCAGCCCCGCGGGGCTTGGTCCTTGAAGGCCGGATCGATGTAGCGTTCCCAGAGATCGGGCGGCTCGATAATATGCATGTCCGAGTCCATTAACTTCAGACCGTCTTTTGCCATCGTGTGTTCTCCCCTGCCACAGTGTCATGCGGATTGCGATGTACTACGACCTTGGCGTGTCTCAACGCGCCCCATCATACCGTCTCCCTGGTGACATGTCATCACCGATTCGCGTAAGACGTGAGGGGGATATGTCGTGCCGCAGTTGTGCTATCAGACCGCTAGCGCCGTTGCTGCTGATACATCTGGGAGGGATTGATCTCCTTGGACCCGGGTGGTGGCAAAAAGTCTTGTTGTTTGGCAGATATCGGGGCAATCGTGGTGATAGTGATGCTATTGGTTTTCACCGGGATACCACCCAGCTGTTTGAAGGGGATTTTCTCGGTCTGATCGCCCTGCGGGAAGGCCCGCTCAAAGGCCGCGGCAATGTGTCGCCAATCCTTGACCGCTGCGACCCACAGCTCGTCAACCGGTCTCCCGTCTTCATATTTGATGACTTTGCGGGCGCGAAAGCCGTTAATGGTCTGCTTGGTCCCATCTTCTTTGTATTCGACCTTCGCGGGCGGGGGCGCCATACCCAGCATGCGCTGTTGTTCGATATACCGCTGGCGCTCCTGTGGAGGCATCTTTGCCAGAGCCTCAGGCGATGGCATATTCTTGCGCAACTGTTCGCGCACGGCGGGAGGGATACGGCTTCGCATCGCCTGACGTTGCGCTTTGTCAGGCCAGGGCATGACCAGGTGGGTGCCGTCGTTACGGACCTGAATCATCTGTTTGCGGTCCGGGCGGGAGATCATGTAGCCGGGCATGCCACCGCGACGCATCACGGCGCCCCATTGTTTGTGGACGGTGACCGTCATCGGCATACCATTGTTCGTGGATTTGATCCGCCATGCGTCGGCGGCGTGCGCGGTAGTGGTGACGAGGCAGAGCCAGAGCACGCCAATACTCAGCACACTTCCCACCAGCATCTTCAAGCGCATGTTTTTTTCTCCTGTGTTCAGACAACTCCGGAGGCTTGCAGCGCCGCGAGTGCCTCGCCGGACAGCCCCAGTCTGTTGCAGTAGACCTCGGTGTTATGTTCGCCAAGGCGTGGGGCGGCGTGTCCGCCTTCGACCGGGTTGCTGCCATCCATGAGAAATCCGGCTCCGGGATATTTCAGGCTGCCGACTTCCGGATGATCCAAAGTGGCGAAACTGCCCCGGGCATCAAGATGGGGGCAGTTGGCTACTTCCTCCGGGCTTTGGACCACGCCGACGACGAGGCGTTGGTCCATGGCCGCCGTCATGAACTCGTGCGCCTTCCAGTCTGCCAGTTTCTCCCGCATGATCTCGAGCAGTTCCTGCCAGTTGGCGGATCTCCCCTGCCCTGTGCTGAATTTTGCATCGCGCAGGCGTGGTTCGTTCAGGAAGTCTGCCCAGGTTTCCATCGGATTCCCGCCGGTGCCGGCAGTTGTCAAGGTGACGTCGCTGTCGCGCGTAGGAATGTGCATGCCGTCCATCACGGCGCGGTCACTGAAAAAACCGCGACTCGCAATCACTCCGGTGTAGCTGTATTGATGAATAAATGTGGGGGGCGTGCTCACGACGGCTTCCATGGTCGACACATCGATATGCTGGCCCTCACCTGTCTCCTGCTGCCGGAATAAGGCGGCCATGCTGGCGATGACGGCGTTGCGTGCTGCGACGACCTCGGTTTGTTCCAATGCCGTCCCCATGGGCGGGCGATTGCTATCCCCGGTGGTAAACAAGAAACCGCCGAGCGCCTGGGCAATGAGGTCAGTGCTGTGGTACTGGCGGTACGGGCCGGTCTGCCCAAAGGGGGTGATCGACGTCATGATTAAGCGCGGATTGGCTTGGTGCAAGGCCGTATAGCCTAGCCCTATATAGTCTAAATATCCCGGCTGAAAACTTTCGACCAGGATATCGGCCTCAGCTGTCAGGCGGAGCAGAAGATCCCGGCCGCTTGCCGTTGAGATATCCAGGGTGATCCCGTGTTTGTTGGTGTTGAAGGCCAGAAACAACGAACTGCGATCCGGGTGCGGGGTGCCACCGATGAAGGGTGGTTCATGACGGGCGGCGTCGCCACGGCCGGGCGGTTCAATTTTGATCGTGTGTGCCCCTTGATCGGCAAGGAGTTTGGCGCAGAAAGCCCCGGACAGTCTATTCGTCAGCTCCAGCACGCGCACGTCATCCAGTAATCCAAGCATGGCTCGCTCCTTAACCTTAATGTGCAATCAGATCGCGCATGGCTTCTTGATAATGAGGGTCGGACAAGCGATTGCGCTCTGCTGCCTGATTCCCGGTGGCGCCCATGACCGGTTTGGCCGGTTGACGTGGCAACGTGTGAATAATGCCCGTATCGATCAGGTGTTGGATCTCCGCCTCCTGGTAACCACCAAGGTCCCGCAGGACCTCGACATTATGCTGCCCCAAGGCCGAGACGAGATGGAGACTGACCGGCATGGCCGAGCAGCGAAACGGCCGGCCGGCGAAGATACGTGGCCCGAGGCGTGGCGCATTTTCGTTGGTGAATATTTCAAAGTAGCGCCGCTCGCGCAAATGGTGATCGGCGAGGAGATCTTGCGCTGTCATGACTGAACCCGCGGCAACGCCATGCTTTTGGAGTGCATGGGTCAGGGCATGATCATCCTCTGTGGCAGTCCACTGCCCCAGGTGCTCGTCCAGTTCCTTGCGGTGCTCCCAACGTCCCGTCACCGTGGCAAAACGCGGGTCAGCAGCCCAGGCCGGATTGCCCATGGCGGTGCAGAGGTTTTCCCAGTCTGTATCACTGCCGACGCTGATGGTGATCCAGCGATCCTCACCCTGGCAGGGATAGACGTTATGCGGAGCTTTCCACAGGTGCCCGGTACCCAGCCGCGGACGTGTGATTCCGGCTTGCGCTTCCAGGATGGCCGGGGCGATACACGACACACCCGTTTCGTACATGCTGAGATCGATGCGCATGCCTTGCCCGGTCTTGCGGCGGCGGTAGAGCGCAAGCATCAGGGCGTATGCCACGTTCAATCCGCCGGTGTGGTCCATGTAGTTACTACTGGCACGTATTGACTCGCCGCCTTCATACCCCGTCAAGGAGGAGAGTCCGCACGCCGCGTCAACCGTCCGGGCACGGGCACCATAGGCGTGCCACGGGCCGGTATGCCCGTATGCCGTACAACTCAGGGTGATAATGTCAGGCTTGATCGCGGCGAGACTGTCGTGGTCGAGCCCGAGCCGCTTGGTTGTGCCGGGCCGAAAGTTGTCGGTCACGATGTCACAGTTTTGCACCAATTTGTGAAAAACGTCTTTCCCCTGCGGTTCGGCAACTTGCAGGCACAGACTTTGTTTGTTCCGCGCCCAATAGCTGAAGGTACCGCCTTCGTTCCACCACGTATCGCCAGGCTCTCCTTCGGGAAAGGGTCCTGAGCGGCGGTCGTTCATATGGTCGGCGCTTTCAACGCGAATAACCTGCGCCCCAAAGTCCGCGAGGAACGCTGTTCCCCATGGGAGGACGTGGACTTGTTCGAGGGATAGGACGCGGATGCCGTGCAGCACACCTTGTGTCGCCATGCGCAATCTCCGTAACGATGAGCAAGAAGAGTGTCGGATGAGGTAACTGTTGGCTCGATTGTAGTCTGCGGTGGATTGATGTCAAGAGGAGGGCAAGCGTCAACAGGGGTAGAGCCAGCGCATACGAGTCTGTTAGGATGTATGTCTCTGACAGCAGACCGATGCTATGAGACAGGCATAACATAAGGAGAATTTCAGCATGGCCAAGGCGTACCTTATCGGAGAAATCGACGTACACGATCCGGAGAAATATGCCAAATATACGGCGCAGACTCCGGCGGCCATCGCCAAGCATGGCGGGCGCTTTCTCGTGCGTGGCGGTACGTCCGACCCGCGTGAGGGTGATGGCCCGAAAGGGCGTGTGGTTGTTGTGGAGTTTCCCAGTATGGAGGCAGCGAAAACCTTTTATGAATCCGAAGACTACCAGCCGTTGATCCCTATCAGGCAGTCAGCTTCCTCCGGCCGGCTGTTTTTTGTGGAAGGGGCAGACTAAGTCCCTGATCATGCAATATTGCATTGTGCCGTGTTACGTCGCTGGCATTTGCGCTAGCGACGCCACCATGCGCGCATGAGTTCGGCATGAATTGAATGTCACAGGGGCGGTTCGTATAATGACATGACAGACGCGCCCTACCCTTGCGACACCCTGGAACATCGGAGACGTTCATGCAGATGGCCTCCTCGCATACCTTTCGAGCCGTGAGTTATCCCGTGCGTTTACATGCTGGCGTTGACGCGCTGCATAACCTGAAGGCGGAAGTGCAACGGCACCGGGCCGAACGCGCCTTTGTCGTGTGCGGACAGACAGTGGCGCACAAGACCCCGCTGCTCGCCCGCCTGCAGGAACAGCTGGGTCCCTTGTATGCCGGTGTATTTGACGCCATGGACAAAGATTCCACCTGGCCGGCGGTCGAACAAGGCGTGCAGGCGGCGCGCGAAGCGGGGGCTGATCTGCTGATAGCCGTCGGCGGGGGCAGCGTGATTGTCGGGACACGGGTTATTGCCATTCTGCTGGCTGAAGAAGGCGATCCGTATGCCCTGATGACGCAATACCCCGAGGGGAAACCGGCCTATAGTCCACGTTTAATGGCACCGAAACCTCCCATTTTCAACGTCGTGACGACACCGACGACGGCGATGAATCGTGGCGGCTCGGGGCTGAAGAACGATACGCTCGACCATCGGATGGAATTCTACGACCCCAAAACGCGCCCGGCGGCTATTTTCTGGGATGCCGAGGCGCTGTTGACGGCACCACCGGAACTTATTCGTTCGACGGCGACCACCACATTCTCAAGTAGTTTGCGCAGTTTGGGTTCCGGGACGATGAACCCGCTGCTCGAAGGCGATCGTCGCCAAGCCTTCCGTCTCCTGCATCGTGCCCTCCCCCGTATCATGGCGGAGCCGGACAATGCGGCGTTGCGTATTGATCTGTGCACCGCCGCCTTTTTAGAGAATCGCGCTGCAGATGATGACCAAGGCCGCCGCCGTGAGCGCGATCAAACCTCGAGTAGCGCGTATGCTTTGGCCACCGCGTTGCACATCCGCTACCATCATGTCTGGCAAGGAGAATCGACGTCCTCGGTTCTGCCTACGGTGACACGTTTGACACCGCCGGAAG
>CAJIAL010000762.1_pt1 | contig 16864 bp, 21 predicted proteins | sample 9199091 | NCBI WGS metagenome assembly CAJIAL01 (sample SAMEA7708270, study PRJEB35096) | sediment metagenome | biome: marine neritic benthic zone biome [ENVO:01000025]; feature: sediment [ENVO:00002007]; material: shallow marine sediment [ENVO:03000034] sea grass bed [ENVO_01000059] ... | reverse complement strand
GGCTTCATTCGCTTCCGCAGCTAAAACTTCCGGAAGATTTTGCGCATCATTCCACGCCTGCTCCGTATTTGTATGGAGTGTGTTTAGTTGCTCCGTAGTGAACGCCGCAATGCTATCACCGGCGCGGATAACTGTGCTTTCAGCGGGTTTAACGACGTTCGTGTCAACAATCTGCGCAGGCTCGCCGCTACTGAAATCAAAGCAATGGCCGGGATGGATAAAGGTGCAGTGTGCCTGGGCGTTCGGCGTAAACCCGAACCCAAGGCCAAGACAAGACCACAGCGCTAACCGAGAAAACCAGCGGCTTCGCGCTTTCGCGGTCCCCATTGCAATGAGATTAAACGTCTTGATTTTAAAGCCCCTAAGCGGCTCATGGTTTTTTACTTGTGAGTTAGTGGATGTCGTCATGATAGGATTCCTTCTTGTTTTTGCTGCAGACAGAATAGACTGTTTTAGATAAAGTTCAAGTCGAAAAACGGCGCCATTCCCAGGCCGTTAACTAAAAACAAAAAAAGAAAGGAACACGGAGAAAAAGGACAGCAATTGAGATTTCTTTTAACTACGAAACACGCGGAATACACGAAAAATGAAAGAAGAAGAAAAAAGAAACTTGAGGAGATAATAAATATCCTTTCGGGCTTCACTGCAATGGTTTATTTCAGCCTTTGAGAATAAAAAACTAACCGTTCACGAGATTCAGGGTTCACGGTTCAAGGTTTCCGCAGCGGCGGATTACTAGATAGGAATTTGCTTTTTTCACTCCTCATTTTGCTCTTCCTGTTAAGTTGATAAAAATGAATTTCGCCTTTATTCATCACACACAGGGAAATCATTGTAATACCATCTTTCATTAGGATTGCTAATATTGAAGAAAGGCTCATAGTAGGAGATATGATAAGATACATGGGCCCAGGCGCCTTGGCGCCCAGCAGCGTCTCTCGGACACGCGGCACGGGGTTGCCGAGCGGGGGGCTGGGGCTAAGCGGCGGTGGCGCGGGGCAGAGAAGTGTGTTTAGTTCCTTTAACCTAGGTTTATACCTAAGGTTTATACCCAGATTGAGGCTTCTAGGCTCCGCTTTTTATCCCCGCTTCAGGCCGTTGAGGACCAGTCGCCGGACTGGGGGATATGCTGTCACTCCTGCACCTGGAGGGAGGGACTCGCACCCTCATGATGCACTGAGTTACAAAGCTTGTGGCTTTGCGATCTACCCGAGGACAGAAGCCCTCTTTCGATCAACGGATCGCACGGATTTTCAAACGCCATATTATTTGCGAGCCCTCAGCGTTCGAGAGTGCAGCTGATCGGTCGTCAAGGACGTGGAGCTCTTCGCGCCTCGAGGACACAAGCACGCTCCTGAACCTGACTCTCGCCGGCCGTGTGGCCTACCAGCGCATGGAGAATGGCTAAGCCGGAAACCAGCCCTTGCCACTCAAGTAGCCCCGTAGATACGCCACTTGTCCGGTGTGTTGCGTATGATCCATGGTGAAGCCAGTGAGATAGTCTTTGGCTTTTCCAGTCCCCCGATCGATGATGGTAATGTCAGCCTCCAATGCGTCATCAGTCAGGGTTTCCAAGCAAGATAACGTCCGTTCTCGCACTGCTTTCCGATACCCTGACAACGCTTCGAGTGTGGGGCGAAACGACGAAACTTGGTCGAGGGAGTGCCCGATTCCGAGGTCGGCTGCCTCAGCCTCCATGCCGAGCTGCGCATGCCAGTCTTGGGCGATCCAGACTTGCGCTTGCTGCAGAATTGCGGCGATCGTGGCATCTTCGATGCGAGCTTGATGCCAGAGGAGCCAGCCGATCGGATTGGTTTCTGGCGACGGACGTTGTACCAGATCGGCGTCGGTGAGTCCATCCAGCGCCCGATTTGTCATACGCTCATTCATCGTGAGTAAATTGCGAATCAATTCAACTGCTCTCATGCTGGATTCCTCTCTGGTGAAGCGATCATAGAAGGAAGCGGATAGATGCCAGCTGCCTGGTTGAGATCAGCCATACCTTTTTACTCTAACTGATACCGCTTATCGCGTACAACTTATCCAAAGTCTGCTTGCTACGGACGTTCAGCGCCACTTGCATGCTAAAAGACAAGAGGCACAGGAGCGGGGGATGGCGCTCGCTTGCGAGCTGCTCAATCGGATGTGAGAATGGGGTCGGCCTCAGTCCTATCCGGTCAGCTCAAAGCGAGGTTCAAGGGGGCAGTGTGTCTTCCAGTCGATTTATGCAACAATCCCCCAAAATGAAGGATTAAGTCGATGGCGACACGTGATATGTCGAGTTGGGAAACCAGCATTGCCAAAGTGGTTTCAGAGGAAGATCGCGAGGAAATCATCGTTCGCGGCCATCAGTTGGATAAATTAATCGGCCGCATCAGCTTTTCGGAAATGATGTTCCTTATGCTGCAAGGCAAGTTGCCGACTGGAGACGAAGCGCGGGTATTAGATGCACTGCTCGTCGCATCCGTCGAACATGGTATTGCGCCGCCATCCATGATTGCGCGCTGTTATGCGTCATACGGAACCAGTCTACCCGCAGCTGTCGGGGCCGGGATTTCTGCATTTGGCGATCGCATGGGCGGTTTGGGAGAACAGATGGGCCAGATGATGGTCGAGCGATTGGCTGACCACGATGAGTATGTTTCCGATGACATGTTACGCGATATCGCCATATCTGTCGTCGCTGATTATGCAACGGCCGGTGAGCGGGTACCCGGGTATGGTATTCCGTTACATGACATGGACCCGCGGGCGCCAAAAGTCCTTGAGGTTGCGAAACGGGGAAATTGCTTTCGACGATATTGCCGATTTGCTTTAGCACTGGAAGAAGAGATTGCGAAATCGCGGGGTGGGCGTTCCGTGCCCATGAACCTTGATGGGGTCAGTGCGTGTGTTGCCCTCGATCTCGGGTTTGAATGGCGGTCAATCCGGATGTTCCTTTTGACTGCCCGCAGCATATCGATGGGTGCCCATTATTTGGAAGAACAAGCACAGGATACAACCTGGCGTCACGTACCCCCGGGCGATATCAACTATTTTGAGCGTGATTGAGGTCCGGAATGAGGTTCAGCTGGCGTAAGGGGGCAAAAGCAAAATACGCAAATTACTGAAAGGATTTCTGGTGCAACTGACCTAATCATACAGCGTTAGTGCGCTGTGTCGGTTGTGAGGATAGGCAAAACAAACGCACTTTTCAAGCCCCGCGCGGACTCTGGAGTGGGTTGAAGCCACCCTGACTCGGCTCTACTTGGGCCAAGCGGGATGGGTCCGGGGGGGGATTGAAGCGTCTGCAGGCGGCGTCAGAGGAGGCCGCCCAGGCGCTCTCGCATTGCTGGGAGTATCGGCATGCTCACCGGGATCGGCCGCATGACCGGCTGGTTTCGCCGAGGCGGCGCCCCGCTTGGCAGTGGGGACATGGCATCCTCCAACACATGCATCGGCCATGTCCGCCTCAAGCGTTCAGGAGCTTGGTGGTATGCACGCAACTGCAATCAGATGTTGGCGTTGCGCTGCGCCAAGTATACCGAGACCTTGGATCGAGTATTTGAGCGCTATCGGCAACGGCTAAGAGAAGCGTAAGAATCTCCGAATGCTCCTTCTGCAATAATAGCGGACTACAATGGACATCACGCTGATACGTGGGAGAGCCGTGATGTGCCGGTTTCCTTGTCCCTTTTTGCAGGGTGAGGTTGAATTGACCGAGGAGCGGGAGCGTCACATCGCCGCACGCCATCCGGATCTACTGCCGGAGCACCGGGAGCGGATCGCAGAAACCCTCGCCGATCTGATCAGGTCCGTAGGAGCGTGCAGTTTGGCAGCGCCAAGCTCTTTTCTCGATGGTACACCGACGTACGGCGGGGCAAACACGTCGTCGTTGCGGTCGTCAGCGAGCCTGAGCCAAGTGAGCGTCACTGGGTCATCACAGCATACATCGCCAGAAAGCTGGCAGAAGGAGACGTTGCATGGAGTCGAGATTAACATTTAAGTATGATCGGGCTGCCGATATCTTACACATCGACAAGTGCTCTCCCTATGCCGAGCAAGAATCGGAAGAGCTTGACGATGAAGTCGTTGCGCGGCTCAACCCGCATACAGGGGAAGTGGAAAACCTTGAAGTTTTGTTCTTCTCAACGCGGTTGCTGCGCAGTGAACTGTTCAATCTACCGGTCACGGCAAAGCTACAACCTGTCATCAAGGATAGCTCATAACACGGCAATTGAACCGACAGGGGACAGCGCACGTTTTTTTCTGCGCAGCAGTCACTCTCCTGCCCCCTGCAGCTCATCGCAACCGTTAGCATTTTGAAAAGTTGAGGAGCATCATCTTGAAGCAATGGTATGAACAGCTTTTCGAGAATTACAGCAGGAAATATGATGAAGAGTCGTTTGTTCAAGGAACAGAGGGCGAATGCGACTTTATCGAAGAAGAAATAGGTCACAATAAGTCCATGAAAATACTTGATATCGGGTGCGGTACAGGAAGACACGCAATTGAACTGTCTGAAAGAGGATATTCAGTTAAGGGAATAGATTTATCTCAAGCCCAAATACATCGAGCTATAGAAAAATCACAAGAAAAAGGGTTGAGCATTGACTTGAGCGTGGCTGACGCCCGCAGTTTAGAGTTTGAAGCGGAATTTGATCTAATAATTATGATATGTGAGGGCGGTTTTTCTCTCATGGAAACCGATGAAATGAATTATCAAATTCTGAATAACGCATCAAAAGCACTAAAACCAAAGGGTAAGTTTATTTTTACCGCATTAAATGGGTTATTCCCACTGTTTCACTCCGTTAAAGACTTTATTAATTCAGGAGCAGAAAAGGGGCAAGCTTCTGAGAACACATTCGATTTAATGACATTCCGAGATCATTCAATATATGAAACAGAGGATGATTCAGGAAATAAGTTATCGCTGAAATGCAATGAGCGGTATTATGTCCCGTCGGAAGTTACTTGGCTGGTTAAGTCTTTGGGTTTTACAAAAGTAGACATTTATGGAGCCAAACTAGGCCAGTTCTCGCGTTCTGATGCGTTAACCACCGAGGATTATGAAATGCTAGTGATCGCGGAGAGATAAAAATGCTAACAATGGCAATTGAGAGGGACTTGCTCTCCGCGGTGTTCGTTTGTGGCTAAATGCCACAAGCCTCACCCCGCTACGGCAAGCCCCTCATTGCTGGCGTTGGGCGATATGAGAGGAGATCAATCGATGGGACTTCTGACTGACGATATGAAGCGAGTCGTCGGAGAGCAGCGCCTTGGCTTCGTCGCCACGGTCTGCCCCGACGGGACGCCGAATCTCTCGCCCAAGGGCACGGTGGCCGTCTGGGACGACGACCACCTCGTCTTTGCCAACATACGCTCCCCGGGCACCCTCGTGAACCTCCGACAGAACGCCAACGTGGAGGTGAACGTCGTCGATCCGTTTCTCCGCAAGGGCTACCGCTTCAAGGGCATTGCCTCCGTTCTTGAATCCGGAGCCCTCTACGACAAATCGATCGCCTTGTACAAGGAGCGAGGCTCCCGGGTGAGCGCTATCCGCGAGGTCGTCATGGTCCGGGTTCAAAGTGCGCAGCCGATCGATTCACCGGCCTACGATCTCGGCCTTACCGAAGACGAGGTGCGCGGTCAGTGGGAGCGCTACTTTCAATCACTGCGGGACGAGAAGGCGATTTCGGCAACAGGCGAGTAACTCCTGAGAGGCCCTGACTCCCATTCATGCCGCCCAACAAGGGCATCGAGCTGACTGCCTCCAGCGTCCGCTCCTGCGTCACTCCCGCTTCCGGCAGCAGCTCATGCCCGGCATCTAGGCATCAATAAAGCATAGATGTAACAATGCAATCTTTCCAAGACATCCATCATCGTTATTACGGCATACTATACGGATACGATCAAACAAGGAGAGCATCTATGGGAGAAACCGTAAGCGTCTGGTATGACGAGGAAGGGGATTACCTGCCATCGGCTTTTCTATTCTGAAGGTCAGTCCCCTCAAAGGCCAACCGCAAGTGGCACCATCATTCGTGGGGTTCATTTGATGAGTACGACACGTTGGCTCGATCAGTATTTCCAAACGCTTGAAGAACAGGACAAGTTTTCCGGCGTTGTGCTGATCACCCGGGGCCATACGCACGTGTACGCCGGGGCGTATGGCTATGCCAGCCGTCCATGGAAGATCCGAAACACCCTTGATACGCGTTTCGATACCGCGTCAATCACCAAGCTGTTTACTTCCGTTGCCACGTTGCAATGCATCGAACAAGGATTGTTGGGGTTCGATACGGGCGTGGTCGAGTTTGTGGGACTGGATGATACGACCATTTCCACACAGGTGAATGTCTTTCACCTGTTGACCCACACCTCTGGCATCGGTGACGACTGTGAAGAGGAAGATGGGGAGCGTTATGAGGATCTCTGGCAAACGACACCCAACTATGCGGTCACGACGACAGCGGACTTCTTACCGCAGTTCATCCACAAGCTTCCCAACTTTCCAGCGGGGCAAGGTTGTCGGTATTGCAATTGCAGTTATGTGTTGCTTGGCCTCATGATAGAAAAAATCACCGGCATGGCGTATCGCGATTACGTCCGCCAAAACATCTTTACGCCAGTCGAAATGGTTCACTCGGATTTTCTGCGTATGAACCGGGTGCACGACAATGTGGCCGAAGGGTGTGATCCCGTCCACGATGACCAGGGCAATGTCGTGGGGTGGCAAAAGAACATCTACAGTTTCCCACCCATCGGGTCGCCTGACGGGGGTGCGTATATGACCGCCGGTGACCTCGATCGCTTTCTCAGGGCCGTGCACGCCGGTAAACTGTTGTCGCCTGAACTGACGGAAGCGTTTCTGACGCCACAGGTTCAAGACCGTGAGATGGACGGCTGGACACGGAGGTATGGGTACGGCCTCTGGTTCTATGTCGACCGCTCTCAGCAGGTCGTCTGCTATCAGAAAGAAGGCATCAATGCCGGTGTCAGCGGTCTGATTCGCCATTTCCCCGCCCAGGACATCAACGTGGTCATGCTCTCAAATATGGAGAGAGGGGTATGGGAGCCGGTGCGGACAATCCATGAGATGGTCATCACTGGGCAGTTTGGTCTGTAGGTGGAGCGGCACGTCACACGTTGGTAGGCAGCTTGTCGGGGCGCCCAACACAATGGTGCCGCCGTTCGGTGTGGACAGAGGAGACGAACGTGGCTAATCTTCAGTGCGTCTTTTTTGACCTCGGGGGTGTGGTCTGCCACTTTGTCCCCGAGCGCCGCCTCGCTGCTTTTGCTGCGGCAACGCGGCTGAGAGCGGAGGACATTCGTGCCAAACTGTGGGACTCGGGCTTCCCCGAGGAGTGTGACGCTGGAAAGTATTCCGGCACAGAAATGTATACGCAGATGTGTCAACGTCTCGGCGTGACCTTGCCACGGCATGAAGTCCGTCGCCTCTGGAGCCTCGCATTTCAGCCCAATGCCGAGGTCTTAGCTCTTGCCGCCGCCGTCCGTCGCCACCTGCCAACGGGACTGCTCACGAATAACCCTCCACTGTTACGGGAAGCCTTCCCGATCTTTCTGCCCGACATAGAGCAGCAGTTCGACCCCATCATCTTCTCCTCGCAACACGGGGCCAGCAAACCGAGCCCTGTATTGTATGAGGCGGTGGTACAGAGCCTAGGCGTGGCTGCGTCTGCCGTCCTTTTGATAGATGATGCGCTGAGCAACGTTCAAAGCGCGGCGGCTGTGGGTTGGCAGACGATCCACCTCACCACTCCAGGGGCATTGCGCGAGGCATTGTCCGATCTTGGCGTAGCCGGCATCGGGGGTGAAAAGCGGGATGGATCCTCATAACACAAGAAAGAGGGTAACGTGCCTCCTTAGGCATCACCTCTCAGAGGACATGCATCGCACCATGAAGTATCTCGAAGCAGTTGACTCGACGCACCCCGAGTTCGGCGAACTCTACGACGAGCTCCCGCTGTGGTCCGCGCCTTTCGGCCTGCTCCTGCTGGATTCGCGTACCCCTACGGCCGGGGCTCACCGTGCTTGATGTGGGGGCTGGCACCGGCTTCCTGACGCTGGAACTGGCCCAGCGGTGCGGCCTGCAAACGACCGTCATCGCTGTAGACCCGTGGGCCGCTGGGATGCGACAACTACGGCGTAAGCTGGCGTACCTCGGCCTCGAGAACGTGCGACTGCTTGAACAGGATGCGGCGGCTCTCGATCTCCCGGACGCCTCCATTGACCTTGTGGTCTCGAACCTCGGGATCAACAACTTCGCGAACGCCGACGCGGTTCTCCGCACTTGCTTCCGCGTGATGAAGCCTGCGGGGACATTGGTCCTCGCCACAAATCTCGTCGGCCATATGCACGAATTCTATGACGTCTACCGGGCCGTGCTCATGGAGCTGGGGCTGGTCGATTGCCTGACGGCCCTTGACGCACATATCCATCACCGTGCTACGATCGCGTCTGTACGAGGTATGCTCATCAGCGCGGGTTTCACGCCAGGTGAGGTCGTCACAGACACACTGCGGATGCGCTTCGCGGACGGGTCGTCGCTGCTGCGCCACTACTTCATTCGGCTGGGCTTCCTCCCGGCATGGCAGGCTGTGGTGTCTCCTGACGTCGTGGAGCGGACATTCGCCGTGCTGGAGCAAAAACTCAATACCGTGGCAGCAGAGCATGGAGAGTTGGGACTCACCATTCCTATGGCATGCATAGAGGCGCAGAAGCCCGAGGCAGCGTAAGTGCTGTCTCGATACGTCACTGGGACTGACTGGTCACAGCGCCTGCTTTGTGATTCGGTCAAGAGTCAGACACCTGTAGCCAGGATCGTGCCGGAAACCATGACGATTATCAGAGGTAAGGGGCCGTGACATCAGCAACCAATTTTCCCTCACGACTTCGGTGGTCCATAGACCATCACCCCAGTGCCCACGCTATCCAAGCCTTACGCAACGAACTTATCGCCTACAACATTGCCACGGCAGCATTGATGGGAGTCGAGACGTTGCGGTTTTTCTCCACGACGCGTCCAGCAATTTAATGGGTGGTGTCGTACGTACAGTTTTCAAGCCCCAGGATTCTACCAAAGACTGGGATATGAGGTTTTCGGGGTGATCGACGGGTATCCGCAAGGCTACCAGAAAGTTTTGTTTCAGAAGCGGCTTGTCTAGGGGCCAAGAGCCGATAACAAGAGAGGGCTTTAGACCTGGACGTGCGGTTTCTACTACGTAACCTCTTGAGAATTCTGAAGGCAGGATTGTATGCCACATCTCCGCTTTGATCTGTTGCTCTTCGATCTTGGTGGAGTTTTGGTGGACAATGCGGGTCCAGCGCGCCTCGCAACCTGGCTGCCGGCTCCGCCCTCGCATGCGGCCATCCTGGATCAATGGCTAATGTCCCCCGCTGTGCGCGCCTTTGAAAGAGGGCAGATTGCAGCAGAGGACTTTGCCGCAACAGTCGTCCAGGAATTCGAGCTCCCCGTGCGCCCCGCCGATTTCTTGACCGACTTTGCGCAATGGGTCAGCCAGCTCTACCCTGGGGCGTTGGATCTCCTCCAGCAGCTGTCGTCTACGTACGCGCTCGGGTGCCTCTCGAATACCAATGTCGTGCATTGGCAGCGCATGCAGACTGTTATGCAACTTGACACCCTGTTTGCCCACGCCTTTGTGTCCTGCGAGACCGGATTCGTCAAGCCAGATGACGATGCGTTTTTGCACGTTATCCAGCACACGGGTTGCGCGCCAGAGCGCATCCTGTTTTTTGACGATAGCCAACGCAATGTCGACAGTGCTGCTACCACAGGCATGGTCGCGCGCACGACCACGGGCCTTGCTGAGGTACGCAGGGCCTTGTGGGAGTTCGCCCTCCTCTAACGTGTGGTAGACAAGTCGCCCTCGGAAGGGGGAGCTGCTTCCGTCGTGCAATAAGAAAGAGCGGCCGAACAAGAGGGGGTACCCATGCACTGCCCATATTGCCCAATCCGTGAGCCCGAACAGCAGGTGATTTTCCAGAATGATCTCGTGCTGTTTTTGCAAGATGCACGGTACCAGGGCGCCTTGAAGCACTCCGGCATTATTATCCCAGTTCAGCACAAAGCAACCGTGTTTGACCTGAACGAGGCCGAGCTGACGGCCACGTTTAGACTCTTAGCCACGGTAAAAACGTGGATGGATGACACCGTGGCACCTGATGGTTACAACATCGGGTGGAATTGTGGTACGACTGGCGGCCAAGAGGTCTTTCATGCCCATATGCATGTTATACCCAGGTTTCGGCAGGAGCCTTTGGCTGGTAAGGGTATTCGCAGGCTCCTGAAGTCGGACGCCAACAGTTGGTAGGCGGATTCGATTCTGACATCGCATCAGCAATGACTGCGTTCCAAGCCGTTTGTCGAAAGGCGGAGGCACAAGGCAAGAGAGCCATCATAGGGAGTTGCTCATGCATATCACCATCGATGATCTCAGTGGTTCCGAGATATACGCACTCTTACAAGAACATCTGCAGGATGTAGCGCACCACTCTCCGCCCGAGAGTGTCCATGCCCTCGATATTGAAGCCTTACGCCAGCCGGACATTACCTTTTGGACCGTATGGGAAGGTGGCGAGCTTCTTGGCTGCGGCGCCCTCAAAGAGCTGGACGCCCACCATGCCGAACTCAAGACGATGCGGACCTCGTCGCTCCATCGTCGCAAGGGCGTGGCGAAACATCTGCTGCATCATCTCCTTGATGAAGCGAAGTATCGCGGATACCATCGAGTCAGTTTAGAAACGGGATCCATGGATGCTTTCGCGCCTGCTCGTACACTCTACGCAAGTTTTGGCTTTACATATTGTGGTCCTTTTGCGGAGTATGTTGAAGATCCGTATAGCGTCTATATGACAAAGGCGCTTTGATTCTGTACCGAAGGAGGAACTGAGCTTGGGACGTTCTGTGGGGTGTTTTGTGCTCGTATTGCTTGCAGGATTGGCAAGCGCTAAGGCGCAGTCGCCCTATGTGGGGCAGGAAGTGCGGGAAATCAAAGCGCTCTCACCGGAGGAGATCTCTGACTACCTTGCGGGTAAGGGGATGGGGCTGGCCAAGGCGGCCGAGCTGAATGGGTATCCTGGTCCGGCTCATGTGCTGGAACTTGCCGGGCAGCTTGAGCTGACAGCGGAGCAGCGGACGCAGACGGAAGCGTTGTTCCGGAAGATGCAATCCAGCGCCATAAGGCTCGGCAAGGCATTGGTCGAACAAGAGCGTGCGCTCGATCATCTCTTTGCGTCTCGCGCGGTCAATGCCGAGAGCCTGGCGCGTTCCTTGGCGCACATTGGCAGACTCCAAGGCCAGGTACGGCAGGTGCACCTGGAAGCGCACCTTGAGCAGACGGCTTTGCTGACGCCCCAGCAGATCGAGAAGTACATCCACTTACGAGGCTACGGGGCGAGCCGAGAGCATGGTAGGCATGGGGACCGCCACCATTAAGCAACCTTACTAAATGCCGCAGCAGACTCATAAACTCGCCACTGAGTCCGCCCGTGAGATAGCGACGTGTGTAGGGGTTGTACAGTCCGGAAATACGATAACCTGGAGAATCACAGCATGCCGAATTTTCGATTTGATCAGGCGGAGTGGCGGGAGGTCACAGGGGGACCTGAACTCTCGTACAAGCTCCGCTATGACTACAAATTACTTGGCTGGGACTTGAAGGCACGGACAGTGGACTTCGTGCTGCATTTTGCCGAGGATGGAGGACACTGTCAGCGTCATCGCCACCTCGCAGATACGACGATTCTCGTCCTCGATGGGGAGCAACACCTGCATGACTTGCTGCACGATGGCTCTACGGTGCACAAAATGCGAGGGCCAGGTGAATATAGCCGATCCACCGGGCCCGATGAACACCCGCATATGGAACGAGGTGGCCCCAACGGAGCCCTCATATACTACGGGTGCTATGCTCCTGACGGCCGACTATTCGAATTCCTTGATGACGATCTCACTGTCACGACTGTGGTGACGCTTGAATACATGGTCGAACGGTGGGAAGCCTTTAGAGCGAGTCAAGCTATCGGCTAAATACTACAGCGTGGGAAATGGGATGCCATTCACTCCGTTTCACATGGGTCCGGGAATACTCATCAAGGCGGTATTGCAAGGTAGCTTTAGCTTGATGGTTTTCGGATGGGCGCAGATCGTGATGGATATCCAGCCATTGGTGGTCTTGATGACCGGCGAGGGACATTTACACGGCTTTTCTCACACGTACTTGGGCGCCACACTGCTCGGGTTATTTTCCGCGTTGTCCGGCAAATACCTCGCTGAAATCGGATTGAAGCTCCTTGGCGTCTCACCCAAACACCATCCCATTATCATCGCGTGGCCGGTGGCCGTCATCAGCGCTTTTGTTGGCACATACAGTCATGTCGTCCTCGATGCCATCATGCATGGTGATGTCCAGCCATACTATCCCTTCTCTCTCGACAACGGGTCGCTCGGTATGGTAAGCGTTGCGACGTTACATAAGTTGTGTGTATACACGGCAGGTGTTGGGGCGATAGTATTCTTCGCCGTTCAAAGAGTGACGAGAAAAATCGCAAGGCCTTCCAGCGGACGCAGCCGCTAGTGCGTCTGCCCGCTGAAAGCTGGTGTTCGGTATCGGAAATTGCGATATGAAATCAGCCATAGTGTTTGATTTTGACTATACCTTGGCCGACTCCTCGAAGGGGGTGGTTGCGTGTATCAACTACGCCTTGCGCTCCATGGGCGAAGCGCCGCGCCCGTGGGATGCGTGCTGCGCCACTATTGGCCTCTCATTGCCTGCGACCTACACCGCGCTTACTGGGGAAAGCCATCCCGAAAAAGCCGCCACGTTTCATCGGCTCTTTGTGGAACGCGCTGATCAGATTATGGCTGCACGCACCGAACTCTATACTGGAGTACGCGAGGTTGTCCACGACTTGATCGCCGCAGGTTTTGTCCTCGGTATTGTGAGCACGAAATTCCGCTACCGGATACAGCAGATCCTTGAGCGGTATGCCCTAACGGAGCCGTTTGCGGTGATCGTCGGGGGGGAAGATGTGGCACAGCATAAGCCCGATCCCGAGGGGTTACAGCTTTTTTTGGCGCAAACCTCAATAGCGCCTGAGCAGGCCGTGTTGGTCGGAGATAGCCTGACGGACGCGGAAACCGCCCGGCGGAGTGGGATGGATTTTGTCGCCGTTCTGACCGGAACGACAGCCGCAGACCAATTTGCTGCCTATACTCCGAAAGCTATCTTGACATCAGTGCTCGATATTGCAACGTATGCCAAGGTGAGCAGCGTACATGATACTGAACGAGCCCCTGGAGTCTAACGAACAAGGATTGAGGCATCCTCATTGGGATAGCAAGCTGTTAGTGCAAGGAGAGCACACGATGCCGCTTACACTCCGACCAGGCAAACCCGAGGACGCCACGATGTGTGGCACCATCTGCTATGACGCTTTCAACGCCATAGCCGAAGAGCACAATTTCCCTCCCACTTTTCCGTCAGCTGGCGGATAGGACAAATAAAAGCCCTTTTTCGCCCCGCGCCGGCGCCGATCAGCCCGTGGTGTCTGCCGGCCCCGGCGCCTTGGCGCCCAGCAGCGCCTCTCGGGCACGCGGCACGGGGTTGCCGAGCGGGGGGCTGGGGCTAAGGGGCCGGGGCGCGGGGCAGAAAAGTGTGTTTAGTTCCTTTAACCTAGGTTTAGGGTTTGATACGATGTGCAGATGAAACGCTATACCATTAGTCAACTGGCCCGTGCCGCCGCAGTGCCGGTCTCAACGCTGCGCTACTATGAGCGTGTTGGGCTTGTGTGTCCCACCCGTAAATTTACAGTCACTAACGCCTGGAGTCCCTTCTAGGCCTTTTGCTTTGGACGCCGTTGCCGCATGGTGGCTAAGGCCTGGTGGTACTGGTCGGCCGTGGCCCCCAGCTCGATCCCGTGTTCTTGCGCCTTACACTGCACATCGTACACACTCAGGTCGAGGAGGTCGGCCGCTTGAGACAGACTTAGCCGGCCTTCCGACAGCCGCCGTAGGGCATACGCCTCGGCCGACGCATAGAGCCATTGCCGCAATGCGGTCGTCTTGTCCGTCCGCTCCTCTTGGCTCTGGAGCTCGGCTAACTTCAATACGCCCTCCGGGATACGGAGGGGATAGGGGCGATTGCGCATCACAGGTTCGTCCTTTCTCTCTCCTCGACCGTGGCAGAGGCGGCCTGATACTGCTCATGGCGGATCAACGGCCGTAGTTGCTCAAGCGCCTGCTTCGCATGGTCGATGCTGAGGCGATCTTCTTCATACAGAGCGACGACAACGGCAGCCGGCGTCACATAGGCGATCTGGTGAGCCAACAGTAGCTGCAAAAAACCGCGATCATCGCTCAAGATGACATCGGCGCCTTCGCTCCAAAACAGCGTGAGTGCCTCGGTCTCCCCGGCGCCAAGCCCTGGGTGCGAGAGCATGCGATCGGCGTGCGGGTGTGGCTGGGGGGACCGCAGCTGTCCATAGTGTTGCAAGATGGTCTCCAGCGCCATCGCGTCTGGATAGCCGCGCGCTTTGCCCTCGGTCACCGCTTCCCGCCACACTTCCGGGCCAATGATGAGCTCATCGTGTTGTGCCAGGACAGATAGGATACCCGCTTTATTGGTTTTGATCAGGCCATCGGCATCGCACACGATTTTCATAGCTGCTATTATACAACTATCTACAATTGCCTACAATATTTACGAACGCTTCGACGTGGCACCATGCTCTGTCTCTCCACACTCCTGAGCTGAGGCGGAGGGGCGAAGACGGAGCGTTCTCCACAGCGCTCCTGGCGAGGGTGGTTGTGCTGCTCTGTCGCTTGATGGGGCCTGCACGTCGAAACGCAACACCGCGTTCATGCAGGTCTGATAGCCGCGCCTCTACGAGCAAGCACAGCTGCGGACAGGAACACAGACTCCCGCCGGCGGCGGCAGCCCGCTGCTTCTGCTGCGGCGCCGGCGCACGTGCTGCCCGCACGCGGCCGCAGAAGTGCGCCCATTGCTCAGCACACAGTGTTGTCACACGTGAGCGACACAGCGGCGCCGGTCGCCTTCCACCCCGCATCTGCGGTGCGCACCTACGGGGGCTGGGGTGCCCCAGCGGGCGCCCCAGACACCTACCCGGCGGCGGCCCGCCGCGTCACTGCCCGTGGGGTAGTGACGCGGCACAGCGACACCGCGTGATGGCGTCATCGTGCGCAGATGCGGGCACTGCGCATGCGTCGTGCGTGCGTGCCAGCCTGCGTGACGGCTCCATGTCCAGGTCTGGTTGTCGGCGTGTGGTGGCGGTGGCGATGGGGGCACGCGCCACGGGACGGTGCCTTGTGCACAAGACAGGCCCTGGTCAAGACACCCAGTGCCACACTGTGGAGGAGACGGTCGCAACACCTCCTGCGCTGGCTACGCAGGGGACACCGCACCACCGGCGTCGCGTGCTACCGGGCGGACAGCCGGGCCCAAGGGGTGTCCGGGCCAACAGCGCTGCGTGCTTGCAGACGGGCGTTTCCTCTTGCTATACTCGTGCCCAGCAAAAGCCGGTGTCCATTGCCCTGTGGCCTGAGTTCTCGCCGGCTCTCAGGCGCAAAAGCCCCGTCTATTCTCGTGGCTCCAAGTTCGCGGGGCTCTTGGAGCGGGATGCCCCTTCTCGAGGTCGGGCCTTCCCTCCCAAACTGTCGAAGGCGACCGGACCTGCATCCCCCGGTCCCAGCTGCGGCTGGCTACGCGCGCTGTGGTTTGCGAATGTCCCAGCGCTGGACAACGCGTACATTCGCCGCGATGCGAGCGCGTCCCGTATGGGACCGCCGACGTACCAGTGGACCCGTCGTGGTCTACGGTCTCCCATGCTCCCCGATGGGGAGCCATGCCATTCAGGAGCCCTGTAGGGTGTCCCTGCCGCCGGTCTCTCATCCTGGAGACCCGTGCCCTCAGTCTGCGCTGAGGGACTTCTTCACCCACCCCACGTGGGTGCGTTCCCATGCCTCGTGGACCACCGTGCGCGCACGGTGTGTCGGTGCTGCCGCGCGTTGCGCAGCGTACCGTGTCGAGCCGGTATGCCGTTCATGCACCGTGACCACCGGTCTGTGCGCCTGGCATGCCATGACGGTTACGGCTCCCCCGGGCTGCCAGGCATGGGAAGCCTACGGGGAGGTCGCCCCGCCTGTTCCAGCTGCGACCGGCACGCAGATGCTTAGCCTCATCTGCGCACACCGTACGAAGGCTGTTCACCATAGATGTGTGTGTCGTCGTGCCCCGGCCTGTCCTCCAGGAGCCAGCCGGTGGCCCCCTGCGCCTTGGCTCAGCAGCGGCCGGCGACGCGCGGCCCGCGGCGGCTCGCGGACCCCACGCGCTGCGTGAGGGCCGGCGTGGGGCACGAAAGCTCCGATTCGCGGGGTTGTGTGCCCGAGGTCCCGGCGCTAAAATGCCTTTTGGAATTCTTATCCGCCCACCGAGGTGCATACCGTGCGTGGCGATATGGCCGTGGCCGATGCCGGGCAGCGTTTGCTCGATCACAAGTTTGGCGGTCTGCCGGTTGTGCGCGACGACAATATCCTGGAAGGAATCATAACGGTGACGGATCTCCTCCGCGCCTATGTGCAACAATACGGTGAGGCTCAGACCACGACTTGAGGGGCTTGCTCCACGGACATGGCCCACTACTACAGCATGGTCGGCTGTATACCCCAGCGCCTCCAGGCTCGCCTCGTTGTCCTCGTTGTCTTGGTCTATTGCTTCCGTATGATGGGGGTATGTGTCAGTCACGAAGGCTGCGGATGCATACGTTATGATGGCGATTGGTGGGATAGAGGAGGCTGAGGCACGGAAGTTGGGAGCGTCGG
>CAJIAL010000250.1_pt1 | contig 16891 bp, 14 predicted proteins | sample 9199091 | NCBI WGS metagenome assembly CAJIAL01 (sample SAMEA7708270, study PRJEB35096) | sediment metagenome | biome: marine neritic benthic zone biome [ENVO:01000025]; feature: sediment [ENVO:00002007]; material: shallow marine sediment [ENVO:03000034] sea grass bed [ENVO_01000059] ... | reverse complement strand
TTCTGGACCTTCTGCGCAATGCAGGACGCCTCGTTATGCGCTGCCACCACGACGGTCACCGTTGGTAACATCGGGCTTGCAGAATCGATTGTGCAATCGCGCACAAGGCTGAGCAAGAAGGGGTAGCCCAGATAGGTATACGCAACTAAACCCAACGTGCTCCAAAAGAGCCAGACTGTCATGCTTCCGTCCATGTCGGAGATTCCATTGTTGGTTGTGGGGGTGCCGCGATGGCGAACACGCGCTCTAGGGCCATGGAGAGAAAGATGATGGCCCAAAAGAATTTTTCAAATTGAGCGCTGATAAAACAAGCGGATAGCATATACCCTGTAAGGCCCGCTTGCATAGCGATTGTCCACTCGTAGACGTCCGTCCGTCCGTGCTCGAGAGCGAGCCGGCCGCTGCGCAGCAATGAGTGCAAGACGTAGCCCAGTAGGAGTAAGAAGGCCAGTATCGCTGGTATGCCGGATTCCGCGCCAAGGTGAATGAAGGTGTTGTGGGCGATGCGGTTTTTGGCGACGTCGAAATACACACTGCTCATTTCGTGAAATTTTCCGAGTCCAACCCCGAAGATTGGGTTCGCTTCAATCATGCTGATACCAGCGTAAAGGAGATCGAGATGGGCTTCGTTGGAGGCTTGGACACCTGCATCCGCGACATGGGGATGCAGGGTTGCCATGAGGCGTTGGCTGAGGGTACTGGGGACTATCAAAACGATAGCAAATAAACTGGCAATAGCGATCAGGGGTACCAAGACGCGACGATGCGTCATGCGCATGAAAAAGATGCCAAGACTCACAAGGGCGCCGACAAAACCACCGCGGGAACCGGCGAGGATCAAACAGCCGCATAACATGCCTGCGCCTATCCACCAAAACGCGCGCTTACCCCAGCTCACTTGCTGCATGGCAATGACTAAGGCAAGAGGCAATAATAAGACAAGGGCTATCGCGTAGTAATTGGGCTCATAGAGTCCAACGCCCATACGACCACCAAAACGAAGGACTTGGCGATAGGCATACGGCGCTGTGAGAATCATGACACCGACACAGACCGATAATGCCTTGCGGACGTCGTTTTCGCTTTGGATGGCGACGAGCATGATCGGTAAAAAGAGCGTGAGGCCGAGATATCGGGTTAGTGATCTCGGACCGGCACCGCTGAAGAGGGCGGCAACGGCGAGAATGCCTAGGAAGACCAAAAATATTCTACTCGAGGGGAATTGCCACAGCCTCAGGCGACTCTGGCCGGTTAGGACGAGCCAGAAGACAAGGACGAGTCCAATGAGCCCGAGGAGCTTGATAGCCGTAAAGTCTGGGAAGAAACTGAGGAACGAGTCACCAAACCTGAGATACGGACTCTTCTCGAAGGGCATGAGCAAGATCATGCTAAGCAAAAGCCATTGCATAATGTATTATCTCTTCTGGGTTGCAAGTAACTGAAGATAAAGGTTTTCTGTCTCGGCCACTTGACGTCGGAGATCAAATTGTTGGCGGACCCAGGCTTGGGCTGCCACGCCATACTGGGAGGTGAGAGCAGGCTGACGTAGCAGCGTGAGGATGGCTTCCGCGAGCGCCGCTGGTGCAGCCGGTGGCACGAGGAGCCCGGTTGTCGCGTGGCGAACGACTTCAGGTGTGCCATCGACGTCTGTGGCTACGATGGGTTTCCCCATTGCTGCAGCTTCGATGGCAGTGAGGGGTAATCCCTCGTAGAGAGAGGGAAGCACCATCACGTCCGCCGCTGCCATGTAGGCGGGAACATTGCTCTGGAATCCGGCAAAGATCACCGCATGTCGAATCCCGAGCTGTTCCGCCTGGGCCGCGAGGTTGTGCTGTAAACTGCCGTCCCCGATGAGCAAGAGGCGAGCATGAGGAAACTCTGCCAGAATGGCTGGCAGGGCCGCGAGCAAGAAGCGGTGGCCTTTCTGCGCTTCCAAGCGGCCGACGACACCGAGAAGCGGCGTGGTATCAGGAACATCCAAACGTTGGCGTATGGTGGTCCTGACCCGATCACAGCTTGGTTCGAAGTCCTCGAGGTTCCGCCCGTTCGGAATCACGCTGATCTTGCCCGCGCTAATGCCTTTGCACTCGACTAAGAAGCGCGCTGCGGCTTTGGAAACGGCAATGATGTGATCGACGCAGTGGGAAACGAGGCGGTCCACAACAAATTGGCCTTTTACCAGCCCTTGTCGCCAGACTTCACGACCGTGATAGGTTTCCACCACAAGAGGTATCTTGGCCGCGCGTGCCAGGGGGGCGCCCACAAGCGTGGCGCGAAAAAGATGACAATGGACGATGTCAGGACGAAATTGCTGCAGTGCGTGCCACAATTGACAGATAGTGCGCACACTCGTCCATCTCACAGGTTCTACGGGAAAGACCTTGACGGGAAGTGCGTCAAGCTCTGGGGCCATGGCTGCCACCAGAGCTGGTGGGCATGCGAGTCCCAGGGTGAAGTGTTCAGGGGAAAGGCTCTGTAGAAGAGACAGCACGTGTTCTTCCAGACCTCCCCTTACCTCGGAATGAAGGACAAAGAGAATCCGGCAGGATGTCATGTCAACTCCAAGTCTTGCAGAAGCGCTGGGAAAATATCAGTGATATGCGTTACGGGTGTCGCATGTGGTATTGACGAGAGAAAGACGGCATGCGCTGCAGGATCTTCTTGTGGATGAAAGCCATGCATGCCCGCAAAGGGTATACGGCCCATATCACTCGGGCAGAGTAGGGTTCCGGGCTGCAGCACGAAGATGAGGTTTCCATAGCGATCATCGTTAAAGTCGAGACCAAGCTGCGCGATTTCTTGATCGGTAAGCAAGCGGCCATAGGGGATGTCGTCAAGGAGGTGGCGCAAGCGCGTCTCCGCCCGCTCGTTTCCAATCCAGAAGCGCGCCATCGTTGAGTCGTAAGCGGGCAGGTAATCCTCCGGTATTCGCAGACCAAGTTGTTCCACCTCAGATATCAGGTCCACGGTCTGTTGGATCGGTGTCATGCCGTGATCCGAGAAGATCGACAAGCGCACGTTCCCCCATTGTGCCTGAGCGGTGTCATAGATGTGGCGCAGCCCGTCCGCATAGAATCGTACTTTCCCATCCACGCCATGTTCATCGTCCACATGAAAATGCAAAAAGGCATCGAGTTCCGACAAATAGAGGAAATAGACCTGACATGGGGAGGTCGTCAATCGCTGTGGCAGCAAGGATAGGATGTCGGCATCGCTATGCGTATGATAGGTGTAACATTCGTAGGCAACGTCTTGCTCTGTCAAAGCGTCGAAAATGGAGCGTGCCGGTGCGAGCCCGCCAGGCTGGTAGATATCACGCGTTTCACAAATATCGTAATGAGCCAGCCTATCGATGGGAAGATTGTAGATAGCGAAATACCCACTATACCCCGACATGCGTTTGGCAATTTCCTTCACGCCTCGGCGCGTGCCACGCCACTCACGAAGACCTTGCGGTAACAGGCGCAGGGGGCGCGTCCAGCGAAATGGTGAGGTATCTGGAGAGCGATAAAAGAGATTCCAATGACCATGGCCACTAGGTAATTGTCCTGTCAGCACAGTCGGAATCGCGCCTGAGGAATAGCCAAGAATGGTTTCAACGCACCGCCGTTCTGGGAGAAGATCGTCGAGGAAGGGGCGGTTACGCAGAATGTCCCATCCAAGGGCGTCAATGAGTACACAGATGGTTACGCCATCATCTCGTTGCATGAGCCATTGTTCCTCTCAGTTATTTCGTATGAGCCACTGCCACAGGGCGCCAATTTCTTGGACCGTGTGTGCGCTGTGCGTTGTCGTTAGCGGTATGGGTGCGATGCCGGCCAGACGTTGGCGCCAATCCGGTCCCGCTTCTCCGGCCATGCCGGCTTGAGTCAGCAAGGCGGCCGCATAGGTGAGTGTTTGTGGGCTTGTGTGAAAAACGTGCCGCAACAGATGTGGCCACGACAGGGCACCTGCTGGACGCAAGGGATGACGCAAGAATTTGCCCCATCCTTTCAGGCGGACTTCCAAGGATTCGCGTTGGAGATAGGCCTCAAGGGTATTGATGAACGTTGTCGCGGGTAAATCGAGCAAACGCTGCGCTTCCCACAGCCAAAGACTGCGTCCCCAGGCTGTGCATTGGTGCCACGCACGTTCCAGAACGAGTGCATCCAAGTCGGCTTCACTCGGGTCTAATTTACAGTCGATGGCGTAGGCTAACGCGGTCTGGAAGTCGTCCGAGTCTGGCAATGCGGCACGCAGGTCTGGTGAAGTAGCGAGGAGATCCGCGAAGTGGCGGCTCCGTTCGCTATACAGCGATACATACCGACCGGCAAACGCTAGAGCTGAGCCGGCGAGATCCAGCATGACCTTGACCACGTGGTAGGCTCTGTTTTGTGCGGCGTCAGGTTCTGTGTGATACGGGGTGGCTTTGAGCATGAGCATTTCTAATAATCGGTTCATGAGCAGATTGAGGGCATCTTCGCGTGGAATGGTCTCGACACCAAAGGGACGCATCACGCTTAAAATGTTGGCTTGTGGCCAGATGACTCTGCCATGGTTGAGCAAGTCATAGGCAAAGATGGAGGGCTGAATGTTGCGCCGAAGATAGACCAGTCCTGCTGGCCCGAATTCGATCGTGGCACCGTGTTTGCCGCCCACTTCACGCGTTGCGTGAGCGCTCAATGTGCTCATGTGCCGCCGCGCCTTAGGAAAATCGAACGGTGCCCGGTAAATGACAAGAAACTCAAGGTCGCCGAGTAAGCGATACCCCGTCTCGGTTGGCAAGATGCTCGCTTCCCCCCGAGCCGTGCTCCCGGTGAGAATGATCGCTTCCAACTGGTCTTTGCCAACCTGATCGAGTAGAAAGGTGGCACTTTGCTCGACCAAGGTTTGTAACCAGGCATCACGCTGCGGGTCTGTGCAGAGCGGAGCGGTTGCCAAGGTGTGTGTCAACATCGCGTTTATCCGTTAGTTAAGTCGCCCAATGACGTGAAAGGCGCTACCACAGCGGCTTTGCGTCGGTCGGTGCATGCGTCGGTGACGTTTCCGCATGCGATAGTTCGTTACGCTTTTTGTCCTACGGCCAAAATACCGGCGCCGTGTCGGATTGGGAGGTTGACGTCGAGGACGGAGAGACCCAGGTAGAGCGGGAATAACAATAAGTACACGAGGGGATTGGGCTTGCTGTCTCCGGTTACGAAAAACAGGTCAAACATCAGCGTACCGCATCGTCCGAACGTCCATCGGATCGCTTTTGCGTCTAGCCCTGTGTGTTGAAATAGGTGCTGTATATCTTTGTCTGAATAGCCATCGCGGACGTGCCCGTATTGCGATGGATGAAAGCCAATCCGTTGTTCATGCCGAGCCACTGCAGCCAAATGTCGAGGTTGTGGGACCGCGGGAGAGGTCAGGAGGAGAACACCACCAGGCTTGAGGGCACGAGCCAGGTTTTTGACGACAATATCGTCCGCCTCGATATGTTCGAGCACATCGCTGCAGATAATGACATCGTAAGGCTGCGTTTCTTGAAAGTCTAAGAGATCAACTTGGCGGACATCGAGGTTGTGGAGCTGTAAGTGGTCTTTGATGCGTTGCCCTCGAGCGATGGTGTCGGGCTCGTCATCGGCGATGACAACCTGCCATTCAGGAAAACGGCGTGCACAGTAGTAAGCAAATGCGCCCTCGCCGCCACCGGCGTCGAGCAGCGCCAACGGCTTGTGTTGCCAGTGTCCGAGACGTCGGAGCTCTTTGATAAGATGCCATATCCGCAGCCGGCCGGGGATGTGCATTTCACCTAGCAAGGTATAGCCTAAGCGGCGTTTCCAATCGGGCTCAGCGTAGCGCTTTTCGCGTCCAAACATCGTTTGTCCTATGAAGTATGAGAAGGTTGTATATCGTTGGCTTGTGTATACCCAGGCCAATAGGCCGATAGATCCATGCCAATCGTATTCGCCAGGGCCTGGATATCAGGAGCGAACAACTGTCTTAACGTTTCAATCTGTGCTGCTGACAGAGCACTTGGGGGCACGGTATGCCGATTGAGGCGTTGGAGCATATCAATAGGGCGTGAGCGCCCTAGGGTCCAGGCAAGATGTCCGAGTCCTATCTGGCGACAAGTGGCCGCCAGATATTTCAGCATCCGATCCAGGGTGTACAGCCGGGGTACCCCACGGCTCGGGTTGACCTTGCGGGTGGCCATTGTGGGACAAAACTGGGTATCAACTCCGAGGAACTGATACACCCTTTCCATAAATGCATAGGGCGAGGTCGCGATATCTTCGTAGATCATGATGAGTATCTGGTCGGGGCTGAAGAAGTGTAGGTACCGCTCAAGCTGAGGAGTGTAGAGGCTGTGTTCCACGTAAGCCGGTCGCTCACGAATGAGTTCTTCCAGTGACTTCGTTGCCAGTATTGCGCCCGTCTGGACCGCATAGCGGTAGGCGGACACCGTGCGTGCGATTGGGTCGCGCAAGCAGATAAGCAATTTGGTCTGGGGGTTGTGGTCGTAGATCCGTTTGGGTGCATCGAGATGGTAGAGATAGGTGGGGGAGAATTCACCCGTTATTTGATTGCTGGGGGCTCCCCGAAAGAGCGAGTCGTACCAGGGCAGACCGCGTGCATAATACTTACTAAAAAAATGCAGCTCTTTACTCGCTGGCATATAGATCTGCGGATGTTCATACAGACATGCATGGAGCCAGGAGGTACCGGCTTTTTGGGCGCCAATACCAATAAAATCCGGTTTTTTCATGATGACCTTTTTCTCTTTGCGCCGGCATGGCTAGCAGCCGTGTTCGCCATGGCCGATGCACCATAGAGCGGTATGAACGGTTTGTTTCACGGAAAGACGATCGTGCAGTCCAGCAGTGTCCGAAAGCCCCAGTGAAATATCAGCAGGAAGCCGGAGCCCGGGTAGCATTCTCTAGCCGTGCCGCAGAGGTGCACTTGACGGTGCGATAGCGTCTCAGTGGTTGGTAGTAATCGAGCCGTAGGGCGCTGTGAACCGTTTGTTCCACGGGAATACAACCGTATAGTCCAATAGGGTACGCAACGCCCAGTTGAAGATGATGAGGGCGCCATAGCCCATGTAAAATGGTGCCACGTAGCCCAAGCTGGCGGCAGCGATCAGCAGGAGCACAAACGTCGTGTTTTGGATAAGCTGCGAATAGCCCAGTACAAGTACTCTTAACGGCCATTTCAGCTGGGGAAAGCGGGTGCTAAGGCGTAACTGTACGGTTCTGAGAGGGTCCGGATCGATGCCGTCGCGTTGCAGCTGTATCAATTGCTTGTCGAGACTCTGAACAACGACGAGCTGGTAGAAATAGGCGACGAGACCACCGAATAAAAGATAACTTGCCACGCCCGTTTGATGATAGAGAGAGATGCCCATAGCGATGTGTTGTAGGGGGTAACTCACACGGTGTGTGCAACGGTCCAGGTAGATTGCCAGGTTGCAATCCTCGCCCCGAAAGCGCCGGACCTGGCCATCGCTGTGGTCGAGAACCCAGGAGAGCAGCATGAGCAAAGCCCCGATGGTATAGGCCCCGGCAGTGCCGAACAAAAATAGGCTTGGACCGATAAACGCGCACAGGGTCATGAGAAGGGTCACCTGGTCGCCGGTACATCCGAGGCGGAGAAACAACCGCGTAAAATGAATCGCCACATGGGGCAGAATGCAGACTTTACTAATCCAAACGATCTTGCCGTACTTCGTCTCGTCGCGGTGAACCCGCTGACGCAATGTCGCAATGTCAGGAATTGATTGGCCTTGCATGTTCGCATATCTCCTTCGAGCAGGTAGAAACGTTGCCCCAGATCGAACACCTTGCTGATCCAGATACTATTTTTATAGACACACTTACGCAGTTCAGGGGTACTGGGAATGGATTGCTGGTTCCATAGTGACGGTATTGCTCAGCTAGTTCACACGGCGCCTCAGTCTATTCCTGGCGCGTTTTGTCATATGCCGCCAGCGCCCCAGAAATCCAGTGGGGTTGTAGCGTGCGACATGGCACAGATCAGCGAAAGCCGTGCCATAAGCCTGCTTATGCAAGCTCAAGATGGCGCGTTCCTGATGCAGATCGGCCAGGCGTTTATGAATGACACCTCGATGCGACCTACCCCATGCGATGGCATGGCGCCGGAAGAGCTCGAGATGTTTCGTACGCCATAGAAACTCTTGTCCGCTCAGCATCAGACCATCGTCCAATTTGCGTCGCTCGACACGAACCGACCAATTTGCTGCTGCGCGCGACGTGGCGCAGATCCGTAGCCACATATCTGAGTCTTCACCAAATGGTGTCAGACGCTCATCAAATCCCCCGAGCTGCTGGAGCACCGTGCGCCGCACTATCACGGTGGAGGTGGTAACAGTAGATGCCTCTACCAGCTCCTGATAGATCAGACGATTGAAAATCCGCCAGCTTCCAGAGGCTTCAAACGGCACGGATTCAATTGCCTTACCCTGTAAGTACGATGATCGAATCCCCGCGGGCCCGCTGAAACGCGTATCGGCAAATAGAAAGTCTACCTTTGGGTAGTGATTGATGATTTCCAGTGCCTCAGCGAGATGGTCCGGGTACCAGAGGTCGTCCGAGTCCAGAAAAGCGATAAAGCGCCCACGCGCTTCACGAATGCCTATATTGCGAGCCCGCGCCGGACCACCACGATTGCAGGTCAAAAGTCGGATCGGGCCATGCAGGCGTGTAATCTGCGTTTTGGTGTCGTCCGTTGACCCATCGTCAACGACGAGAATTTCCAGGTCTTGATGTGTCTGCTCCAAGACGGACTGGAGCGCATCATATAACAGCGGCCAACGATTGTAGGTCGGTATAACAACGGAAAAATAGGGATTCATTGGCAGGCCCCCATGGAATGGACAAGTTTGAGCTGGGGACGCAGCACGCGCCATATGACCACGAGGCACGCAACGACAGATAAACTTCCAAGGCCAACGAGAACGCCGGAGGAAAAGCTGTAGAATAGTCGTAGTACGCCAAAGCCCAATAGGGGTGTGACAGCAGCAATGCCCAGTCGCATGCTCCGAATGCCTTCAGTGATACGAAGCCCGAGCAGACCGTGTAGCATGCCGTATTGAATGCCTACCAAAAGCAGATTGACACATACAACGGCTAGTGCTGCCCCCTGAAGACCACCTGTATGTGTCAGGGCGTAGATGACGGGCACGGAGAGGCCGATTTCGATGAGTTGGAACTTGACGTGCAGGTCTGGTCGGCCTACGCCTTCAAACATGGGGAGTGCGACATCTAACAAGGTGCGGAGTCCGCCAAGTACGGCCAGGAGCTGGATAAGCGGAACGACCTGCATCCACTGCTCACCCAAAAACACTCGCACCAGGGGTTGGGGGAAGATATAGAGAAGCGTCGCTATCGGTAGGGTAACTAGGAGCGTATGCTCTAGGACTTGTAGATAGGCGTGGCGCAATTGGGCACGTTCTTGTAATTTGGCATATGCGGGGAACGTCACATGGGGAAGCACGCCTATCATGACGTGACTTGGAAAGGTGGCGACGCGGTATGCTACTTGGTACAAGCCCAACGCTGAAGCGCCCAGTAGCCGACCGATGGTTAGGCTGTCGAGACTTCCGCGCAGCGCGTTTAGCAGGTTTTTCCAGAAAATCCATTTGCCGAAATTGGCCATTTCTCGTGCTTGCTTGTAGTTAAATGCGAATCGAGGGCGGAAGGCGTGAAGGCGATAGGATGTGAGCATGTGGACGGCTTGGCCAACGAGCAGCGAGAGTACAAGGGCCCAGACGTTGCGATAGATGAGGGCAAGCGGGATCGCCACCAAGAGGCCGGAGAGTACCTGGCACATATTCCACATAACAATACGGCGAAAGTCGAGCTCTCGCTTGAGATAAACCGTGGCAGGGTTGATGAGGCTGCGCAGAAACACGAGCGGTGCTAGTGCTTGGATGACGGCGCGAGCATCCGGATGGTCGAAAAACCATGCAGCAGCAGGAGCGGCGCACAATAGCGCCGTGGATAGAACAGCACCCCGTAACACCTGGACGGTCCATAGCGTGTTGAGGTACGGTTGAATGTCGTCTTGGGTGCGGATGAGGGCCTGGTTGAAGCCCGTTTGCGAAAATTGCTCGAACCAGCGAATGAGAAGCATGGCAATGCCAATGACCCCAAAGTCAGTGGGCGTGAGCAGGCGCGCTAAAATCGCTAGGCGAATAAGCCCGGCGATATGCGTCAGCCCATTGCCGATGCAGAGCCATATGCCGCCTCGGAAGACCTGATCTTTCAAACGGCCTTCATGTCGCGAGAGCCACTGCCACAGCGGTTGTATAGATGTTTTGAGTCCTGAAGCCTGTGCAATCATAAGTGGTCGCCGTTTACGAAATGGTCACTGGCAGTATGTCACATGCCGGTGCAAATTGGGTGTGCTGCAGTAAGTGTTGTAACTTCGACGTCATATGCTCTAGATTGACGTAATGACGAAAGCGATGATGCCATGGCATCGGTGGACGTGGTTGATCTGGATCGAGTTCCCACGGGTGAAAATAGAACATGACGGGTTGCTTATCGTGGACATTGACACGCTTGATACCGCGCCGGATCCAGTCGGCGGGCAATAGCCGGAAGTATCCGCCGCCCCCAATGGGGAGATTGACGCCAAAAAGACGAACGGTGCCAATCGGAAACTCGATTAACTGCTGGTCGCCATGGCGGCAAATTTCAAATGGAAACCGTGGCGCATTACGCTGTCCATAGCGGTCGTGGAGGATTGGGTACACACTGGAATCATAATGAAAACCCGCTTCCAGCAGCAGGTCGTAGGCCCAGGACTGCTTCGGACCGATTGAGTAATTGGGGGCGCGATACCCTAGCACGGGCTGTCCACTCAGATCTTCCAGGCGCGCTTTGGCGCACTGAATGTCGTCGCGAAATGCCTGTGGTGTCTGGCGCCACACCAATTCATGGCGTTCACTATGGCATGCGACTTCGTGGCCCGCAGCAGCAATGCGTCGGACCATGGCGGGGTGATCTGTCGCTACTTGACCAACGATAAAAAAGGTCGCATAAACATCAAAACGGGCAAAGAGCGCCAACACACGGTCGATACTGAGTTCGACGCGGCTTGTTAGATAGGGGCGCTCAGCCGCGGGGACGGCCGCTTCGAACTCCATGCCATGGTAATACTCTTCAACATCGACACTAAGCGCATTGACGATCATCATGTTCCTCGCCGTAACAGCATGTTTTTTGCCGTGCCTAAGATGATGCGCAAATCAAATCCGAGCGACATGTTTTTGACGTAATACAAGTCATAGCGCATCTTCTCGGTAACTTCTTCTTGTGTAAGCGCATAGCCATGTTTGATCTGTGCCCAGCCGGTCAGCCCAGGACGAATCGTTGACCGGACCGTGTAGTAGGGGATGTGCTCCGCCATGGTGGCGATGTTCGAGGCCATTTCAGGGCGTGGGCCAATGAGGCCCATATCGCCTCGTAGGATATTGAAGAGTTGAGGGAGCTCGTCGAGATAGAATTTTCGCAACAACTTCCCAATACGGGTTAGGCGGGATGTGATATCGCGTTCCCATACGGACCCCGCCACATCCGTACTCGGGTACATGGTACGGAATTTCACCAGGCGGAAGGTGCGACCGCGCAGGCCGGCCCGTTCTTGGATGAAAAAGATAGGACCTGGGGAATCCAACTTAATTGCAAGGGCGATAATCGCCATGAGTGGAACTGTGAGGATGAGGCCAATCGCAGCCACCGCACTGCTGCAGAACTGCTGGGGGACTGTGAGCCATGTCGATTTGTTAAAGTCTTTAGAAAATAAGAGATAGCTTGGTGTCATTTGCTCCAGGGCAAGTTTTCCCGTGCAGCGTTCGTAGATTTCAATGCCATCTTTGATCATGACCCCATTCACGCGTGACTCGAGCAAATCCCAAACGGGAAGACGCATACGGCGTTCGGTGAGGGCAACGATGATCAGGTCCGGCTGCTGTTGCTCAATGATTTTGCCAGTCAGCTCGATTTGACCCAGGATGGGGTGTCCCCCGAGGGTCGCCTCTGTCGAGGCATAACCGTTGTCATCTATATAGCCCAGAAGTTTGTATTGCAGGTGGAGTGAGGTGTCGACCTCTTGGGCTAGCATTTGCGCTAATGGTCCTGTCCCTAGAATAATGACGCGTTTGCCTAAAAAGCGTGAGTTGATCATGGGATACAGGGCTGATCTCAGCAGCAGTAAAAAAACCAGTGGTACAACGTAATGGGCGACGGATTGTAGGGGGGGGGGCAGCTCAATTGTTAGTGCTCTACCTACCCAATAAACGCCCGCTAACAAGAAGGTCAGAATGCCTAATGTCATCGATACGCGTCGGATAAACGCGCCACAAGTCCTGATCCGGCGAGGATCGTAGAGTCCGTTGCAGTAAAACGCCAGCACGCAGCAGCTCGTAAATATAGCGGCGTGCCCTGTGTGCACGGCGACGGATGCCCAATCGTGTCGGAGCAAGCCGGCGATGAAGAGATTGGGCAGGCTTATAAGGCCAAGGAGGAACAAACTTTCGAAAAGAACAAAAGAGATAACCATGACTGGTGTCCATCAAGCGATTCTAGAAAGACAATCTCATACAGAGTGGACAGGTCGAGACCCTGGTAGGTCCTGAATTGGCGTGTACGAGATTGGTACATAGGTATGTCGGAGCGAGTACGCCGCCCGGCACATGCCGGCGCGAACAATGCAAATCTGATGCACGTGTTGCGTTAACGGTAGGTAGACGGCCGGGCGTAGTAATAGTCGGCGTAAGAATTTGCCGTAATGTTGTCCTCTTGATTAAAGATGAAGCCGAGCAGCTTGTCTGGATTGATGACCCCGAGTGACTTTTCAAGTAGGGGTTGGGGTGTCTTGTGCGCGCTGACAACCACGAGAAATCCATCAACCCATTTGCTGATGACACGGCAATCTGCAAATGGCATCAACGGCGGTGTATCCACGATAATGCAGTCGTAGTAAAGGCGGGCTTCTTGGACGAGTTCGCCCAAGCGCGCCGACGCGAGTAATTCGTGGTGAGATTCTTGCGAGTGTCCCGCTGGCAACAAGGCAAATTTCAAGGGGGCGCACCACGTGATGACATCCTGAAGGGATAAGGACGGATTGGTAATGGCGTGAGCCAGGCTTCTCTGGTGCGATTGGTCAATGCCGAGAAATAGCTCAACCGCGGGCCGGCGCAAGTCGGTTTCAATGAGGAGTATGCGCATGCCAGACATCTGGCCTAGGACGACTGTCAAGTTGAGAGCTGTCGTGGTTTTGCCATCTCCCATCATCGGACTTGATATGGCAATGACGCCAATGCCACGGTCTTGATGCATTTGTTCGATCTGATGCGCGAGTATGCGATACTGTTCGGTTTCGAAAGCGGCTGGCGAATGAAGGGCAATCAGATGGGGGTCAACTTGATCGAAGGTGTTGCGCACAGCCTCATCCGGCAGATTCAAAACGTCTATTTCGACCGCAATCGGTCCGCTAGGGGTAGGCACAAACGTGTCATTTTGTTGTGTGTGCAAATAGGATGATTTGTATTGCTTCATAAATAGCATTCTCACATTTGGAATCATGATTGAGATGGTGAAAGGCACCGAGGCCGAGGCGTTCGCGGCCTCGCGGTTTCCTCACTGAGTCGTGTCTAAAAACGCGGATTGGCGTCGACTAGAAGCTGAAAAAATCTGGTAGGTGCACATCCAAAGACCAAGCGCCAAGCGGCAGGCTGAAAGATGGGAGTTCGCCCGTGGTTATCGTGTGAGCCGAGATGGCGACAAGACCCAGGAAGACGAGGGTACCAACCGTTGCCAAGCTAAAACGGCCCCACTTGCGGCGACGGTCGCACGCGGTTTCAATGCAGGGCAGGCTCACTAACACAGGTACGGATGCGAACGCTTGCAGGTCCTCTACGACATGAAAGGAGCCATCTCGTTTGTCAACAAAAAACACCATGCCGACAGCCGCCAGGAGTGAGACGATCAGGCCACCAAGGATGAGTTGCGTCCGCTGTGGTGAAGCCGGCACTGCGGGAGGCATTGCTGGTTCTAAGAGGCTGAACTTTTCGCTTTGCTGATGCTGCTCTAAGCTCGCGGCGAGTTTCGCTTCTCCCTGTTGTCGTAATAGACTTCGATAGAGTTCTTGCGTGGTTTCATAGTCGCGCAAAAGGCCTTGTAACTCTTGTTCACGCCGAGGGGTGTTGTCCACGCGTTGTTGGTACTTGGCAATCGACGCTAACAGCTTCTGCTCATCGGCTTTCAATGCTTTGATTTCGACCTTGACGGCGCTGATTGCCTGCTTTAACTCCAAGAAAGCTGTGTGACTTCCCTGTACTGTTTCGGTTTGGATCGGCCGATTTGATGAGAAACCCCGTTCCAGAGTGGCAATTTCCGATTTCAAGCGGGCCACATCTGGATACTTGTCGCTATATTGGATGCGAAGTGCAGCCAGTTCCCGATACATACCGGCGAGCTGGGTGGCAAGTGGATCGTTGTTGTTCGTGATGAATGGGGTGGTGGGACGTGACAGGGTTTGATGTTGTCCATCGGCCAAGTATGTTTTTAGGTTCGTATAGCGTTCGTTCGCACGCGTGAGTTCATCGCTGGTCAGGCGCAGCTGGGCATTGACCCGCTCGAGGGCGGCCAGATTTGCCGGGAGTTGCTCGGGCAGTTCGCCAATATACTGTTTTTTGAACTGACTCAGTTGCTGTTCTTGTTGCTCGAGCCGGTGGCGCTGTTTTACCAGTTGTTCTTGTAAGAACTGCGTTGTGCCAGTCGCTTGGTGTGTGCGTGCCTTCATATTTTCTTCAATGTAGAATGACACCAAAGTATTGGTGACATCCGCGACTTTCTGGGGATCCGCCCCACGATAGCTGAGGGTAAAGGCCGTTGTTTTGTGGGCATGGCGCGACCGGGATGTCTTTTGGGGCAGTACCTCTATATCTGCCTCCATCCGCGCCACTGCTGCATCGAGTGATGCCTCTTCACGTACGTCGGGATAGAGATTGAACTGCTCAATCAGGCCGGCCAGACGGGTCGGGATTAAGATCTGTTGATTCAACATTTGGAGCCGACTGGCAACTTCGCTGGTGACCGTCGAGCGCACAAAGGATTCCGGAATCTGTGGCCGCTCGACGTGCACCGTTGCCGTCGCCTCATAGATGTTAGGCAAGGATATGACGATGGAGACGACTGCCGTCAGCACGGTTGCCATGACCACGACGGCGAGCCATTTGCGTCGTCGCAGTATGTTGAAAGGGGATTCATGCCGGGACTGGCTTACGGATGTTGTCCCGTTGCGTCTTGCTCGGGCATCAGAAAGTTGGGGTTGCATGCCTTCTCCTGTAATAAAGGATCGAATGCGCTAAATCAGAGGGCATAAATTCGTACATGAGTGCCACCAGGACGGGCCCTTGTGCCATAAAGCCTGTCTGCCAATCTCATGGACGTTTTTCATGTGGAAAGCGTGAGTTATGTCGCATCGACTAAAAGATGCTCTTTGGTACCATCACAATGTCGTGAGGGCGTACGTGAAAATTGCCTACGGTGCCGTGTGACCTGGAGGTCTTAATGAAATTGAACGGCAACTTTTCGAGTCTGCCTTTGTCGTTTTTCCGTATAACGACGATCCGTTTGGGCGCTGCAAATTGGGTCAGACCGCCGGCCATTGCAATGGCATCGAGGACGGTCAGTCGGGATTTCAGTTCGTAGCGTGCAGGGTTGGTCACTTGGCCAAGAACAGAGATTTTGCGACTGTGAATTTCTTCTACAATGATCGAGAGTTCGACATTGTTCATGTAGACTTTTAGACGGCTCTTCAGATGGCTTCGAAGTTCTGTTGGGGTAAAGCCGGCTGCTTGCACATCGTTGAGCAGTGGCAAAGAGATTTTGCCGTCTGGGCGGACCGCAACCGTGTTGCTTAATTCTGGATTCTTCCAGACGGAAATTTTTAGTACGTCTTCCGGTCCAATACGATATTCGTATTCCGACTCGGCAGAGGGGACGCCTTTAGGTATGGCCGGCGCGTTATGAACGGAACAACCGGTGATAACGAGCGCGAGAAAGCATAAGCTTACAGCAAGCCGTGTGTTCATTATCAATCCTTTCTTGTTTTGGTTGGGTCTCGTTTTGGGTTGAGGACGCCCATGGCCGGCCTTGGTAGTTGTCAGGTTATGAAGCGTCAACGTCTGCCTATCCGAGGATACTCGGGGCGAACAGGGGCAAGCGGCAACATGTGCGTGGGCATTGTCGTTACACAGCTTCGCCCTCTCAGTCCCAGGCGGTAGCGGCGAGAGGTATAAACCCTGTGGCCTTGCATAGCTTCGCCCTCTCAGCCACATACATTGCTGTGTTGATGGCTGATCAGGCGGCGCTAGGTGTCTTGTGTGGTAGACACGCGTTACACCTTTCTGGAACCGATGTGCAGCGTGCGTTTTCTAGGGGTGGCTCGCTGGAGACATCAGATCGTCCGAAGTGCTTTTCGTCCCCAATCGCATGGATAGGAACGCATCTGCTGCTAGGGCATCTGCAAGATGTGTGCTCACATAGGTTGGACATCCCATGTGGTAGAATGGTGAGCCAAGGGGGATGCCTGTCTCGTGACCAGGATTGGCGCAGAAATGGCTGGTAGCCTGGCGCATTAGACCTGCGAATTAAGCTAGTGCTCCGTCAAGCTTGAGAATTAGGGCCGTGCCAGCGATTCCGGTGCATAAAATAAGCACGTCGGTTCATGGTCACCCTAAAATTAAAAATTGGCAAAGCACTAGTAGAATATTTTAATTTTTCTGGCGGGGTCATTAATTTTTTATGTTTCGTATTTGGTATTTTGTCTTAATACTGAGACTATACTCCTGTCCCTCCTGAAAACTCGAAACAGTTGTAATCCTTGACATTTGTTC
>CAJIAL010000239.1_pt1 | contig 16976 bp, 13 predicted proteins | sample 9199091 | NCBI WGS metagenome assembly CAJIAL01 (sample SAMEA7708270, study PRJEB35096) | sediment metagenome | biome: marine neritic benthic zone biome [ENVO:01000025]; feature: sediment [ENVO:00002007]; material: shallow marine sediment [ENVO:03000034] sea grass bed [ENVO_01000059] ... | reverse complement strand
GCATGGAGTAGGTCGCAGGCGGATAAACCGCGTGCTCGATTTCATCATAGACTGGATTGCCTGCGAACCAGTGCCGCACTTCTCTTTTCCGCTGTCTGAAGTCCACTGCACCCCATGGAGGCTTCTCCAAGAGGAACTTGTCAAAATTGATGGTGAGCCAAGGAAGCGCGACAAGAGCCATGAGCAGGACTGCAACGCGCAATATTCCCTTGCGGTGCGTTGCCCACAGATTCCGCAACGTCTCGACGCTTCTCTTGCCTTCTGTATGTGGTGTCATCTAGCTATCCGTCACACCCTCTAATGTCCTGAACGCAACCCATAGCAGCGTTTATCACCGCGCCCGCGCCCGTCGGATTCTGCTCACGGTTCCACCAAGCGGCCTGAGAACCCTGCGCTTTCTGGCTCGAAAGACAGACTTTGCCGAGCTTGCAGGTCACGTACGAGCGTAAGGTATTGTTGTACATGGGTGTCGACCGTCCATTTCTCCTGGTAAGCTTGGTAGGCGCATCGGCTCAGCCGTTGCCGCAACGATGGAGTCGTCAGCAATTGATCCAGTGCGGCGGTCAATTCCGCTTCGGTGTTGTATACAAACCCGCCACCGCTCTCTTCAATGAGCTCCGACATCCCGCCTCGATTGCTCACAATGGCGGGTGTTCCCTGTCGAAAGGCTTCGAGAACGACGAGACCGAAAACCTCAAACCATATGGACGGCACAATGATTGCCACCGCCTGTCGGTACAGCGCCTGCAGTGCCCGTTCTGACTGATATCCCAGAAATCGAATAGTGTCGCTCCCTGCAGCCAGCTGCCGCAATCGAGCCTCGTGGGTGCCAGAGCCTGCAATCCACAATTGCGCCTTGCGATAGCGGCGGAAGACCGGGATGAGGGTCTGCAAGCCTTTCAATTTTTCCAAGCGTCCGACGAAGAGGAAATAAGGGGATGTCGGTGTGTCACGGAGACGCGTTGGTGCGGCGGCATCGGGGGGTGGCACAAAATGGGGTATGTGCACGATGGGAACACCAAGATTCATCTGCCGATGGATGTCTTGACTGCAACGACTTGGCGCAATCAAGGCGTCAACATGTTTGATCGCCCGTTTCAACAAGCCGCTATATCGCCACCACTGCGGCGGGCGTTTGTGGAGGAGTACACACGGCAGACAATGAGGCTGGGTACAGACCGCACGATTGAATTTGAATAGCATGCTCGTCTGGCAGCCAAGCCAATATTCGTGAGGTGTATAGAGCTTGATCCCCTGCCCGTATTCCAGGATTTTGGGCCCGCCAACGAGCGAAATATTATGATAATGGATGACATCAAATCTCTTGGCTAAAACGCGTCGAATCTGCCCTGATTTAAACAGCGGGTATCCGCTCTGTTGGGTGGCTAAGGGGGACAGGAATCCCACCGGGCTCTTCAACCCATGCACGACGACATTGGGATGATCATCATACGTCGCAGTCGGTTCATCGCCAGCAATGAGGCGGTAGGCATCCCGACAATGGATGACCTCGACATGATGTCCACGTTGTGCCAACGCATTGGTTAACCGCCGCACATAGATACCGTCACCACCGAAGTTATACGGTGGATAAAAGGTGGTAATCATGCAAAAACGAAGAGGTCGGTCCATGTGCTTGCCCTCTGTATGGCACTCGCAGCTGGTGGCATATGCGTGTCAAGAGCCAGGGACTGGTCAATGTGGAAGTGAAAGACTTCTATGAAGTGGCAAACGGAGGTACAGCGTACCTGATCTACGGGGGAGAGTCGAGCGTCCCAAGCTTAAACGGGTGCCTTGAACAGATGTGAGGGTTGTGAGAGCCGCTCCCATAGAAACCCTGCGGTCTTCGCTACTAACGACAGGATGAGCAATACATCCAGTACCAGGGCTTGTGGGACGTGCACCTGCTGCAACGGGTAACGGAGGAGATGGATATAGAAGGCCAGGTCGGTTTTGACGTCTCCCCGACCACCTTGCGCTTTGACCTGGTGAAAACGGCGAGCGCCACGACCATAGTTAAAATGCTGCTTCCAGAATCCACGCAAGCTCAGCGCATGAGCGTGATGGACAATGACTTCCGGGGCATAGATCATGCGCAAACCCGCGTGTAGCCAGCGATCACAGAATTCACGATCTTCTGAGGCAGCCAGAGGGAAGCTCGTATCAAAGCCGCCGATTTCGAGGAAACGCCGCGTTGGTAATGCCAGATTATTGGTGGGGAAGAACTGAGCGCGATGCGGATCTGCATTGAAATAGGCGTACACGGCATCTGTCATAATCTGACTTGTCATGGCATAGGGGTCATTGGGGAGGGCATTGAGGGTTCGCCCACCAATGATGGGTTCTGGGGTTGCAGCAAAACGTGCGGCCAGGGTGCGCAACCAATTGGGCGTGGCCATGCAATCGTCGTCCGTGAAGACCAGAAATGCTCCCCGTGCTCGCCGTGCGCCAGTATTGCGTGCGGCAGCTGGGCCGGCATTCGGCTGGGTGAGACAGGTCAGATCGAGCTGCCGGCGGAAAGGCACGATAACACTATCGAGCGGCGTGCTGCTACCATCATCCACCACGATAACCTCAAAGCGGTGACGAGGATAGTCGAGACTGACAAGGGATTGCAGGCATGCCACCAGTTGTGTGGGACGTTCGTATGTCGGGATGACGATGGAGAAAAACGGCTGTGCGAGACTCATCAGCGCTCTTTCATATCCTCCGTTAATCATCCCATTCCTGTCCCATGGCAGCAATGGCCAGGACGTCTCTGTGTTTGCGGTGAAACGCTTTCAAGGCGAGCCAAAGCCCACTGAGGTCGAACACAAAGAGTGGCCAGACTCTGAATGCCCCCATCAGCTCTCTGAGTGCTCCCCCAAATTGTCTCTGTATCAAGAGCGAGACGGCCCTCGATCCGCGCCTCCTGGCCTTGCGATGGCGTCGTGCCACTCGCAGCAAGGCTCGTTGCGGAGGCGTCATAAAGCGCCGGTAGTGGTCTCGAATGGGCTTGGCCTCCAACGCAAATGCTGCCTGCTGGGACACCGTCTTGGATTGCGGATGCAGTCGGTAGATCGCCGTCGGCTGATGCATGACGAACGGTCTGATCCGTTGGATGAACCGAAATCGCAGCCAAAACTCATAATCCATAAAATAATGGAGATCCTCGCGGAATGGGCCCACTCCACGATGGAGTGCAGCGGCCCAGAAACATCCAGGCTGTGAGATTGGACAGCAGACAAACCAATCGGAAAAACGTTTCCCTGGCAGTTGAGGAACCGGCCCATAGCCGACACCTTCCTGGAAGAACCGAACCTGGCCAACGACCCATTGCTGCCCCTTGTTAAACGCCTGGGCACACGCGTAAAGCGCACCGGGCTCATAACAGTCGTCGCTGTTGAGATAGGCGTAAAGGTCGCCGGTCGCGTGCGCAAAGCCTTTATTGATGGCGTGGCTCTGCCCATTGTCCTTCTCGCTCACCCACCAGGTAAGATAGGGTTCATATTGACGAATGATCTCGACGCTGTCATCCGTACTACCGCCATCTACGATGATATATTCAAGATTTGGGTACCCTTGGAGAAGCACCGATCGAATCGTTTCCTCCAGATACTGTCCCTGGTTATATGATGGGGTGACGACCGTGATCTTTGGCCAGACGAGTGCATGTCCGGCAATACCCGAAGTCGCTGAGGCGTCGTCTCGCGCAAGGGGCGCTTCGGTCCAGGGCCAACCCGTCTTACCAGTAGGGGGCGGTGGAAGTTCCATCAGAGCTGGGCAACGCATCACCAGACGCCTTCCATGCTTGGCCGTTCATACAGTCGTTTCCACTGCTCTGGCCCAATAATGGGAGCAGGAATATCGCTGGTATGGTAGTTGTGGTTCCCTTCGAAATAGGCATGAAAAATACGGAGTGCATCTTCTTTGGTGTACAATCCCATTTTCACGCCGTACCACTGCTCACAATCTTTTTCACAAGCAATATGCGTGACTGGCTGCTCGACTGTCACCGTTTTCTGACCCAGTGCAGACAAGGCACTGACGCGATGATTCCCATCGAGCAGAAGATAGGCGCTACGGCCATCGCACCGGCGCAATTCGAAGGTCGTAATGGGCGAGTATGACGAGAACCGAGCGCACGGTTCTCGGGATTGATTCAGGTTATAACCGTGTGCAGCAATCGAAGACAGGACCCGTTCCCCCCATAAAAATTCCTCGTCAATACGCAGTGACAAAATTCCCGACTCGCAAAAATGTGTAAGAATATCAGGGCAACTATGGGGTGAATGGCTCCACGCCTTGCAAGGCGTAGAGGGGTCAATCACATCCCAAGGGTATCTCCACATCGGGTAGTTGCGTGAGAGATAGTCTAACCCTAATGCTTCACCCATATGACACGGTCGATAGTGCAACAAGAAGTGTATGAATTTCCATCTTGCATGGATGAGTGGGACATGAGCCTGGATATCACATAAGTACGTTTCTAAAGGATTGTATTCATTGTGACCATAGCGAAATGCGCAATAGTGGACACACTGATCTATGGGTATCTCAAAGCGGCGTTTTTTCAAACCAAGGAGTGATGAGCGTAGCTTGATCATTGATGGCCATAGGACGAGCGGTATTATCTTGCTTACTATGTGTTTCACAAATTATTTGTTCACGCCACTTTGCGCTACCAGCGGAATCTCGAAAATGCTGACTGACCGTTCCGGCAAGGTGGTCCGGAGTTGCTGACCGTGCAGCGTAATCTGCCGACTACTGAGACGCCCGACTGCTCTGGATTCGTCCTCCTTGGGTTTACGTTGCAGACGCCCGCTAAAGAGGTGCTGGATGGCAGATGCCGGCAAATCCACGAAGTCTGGAAAATCGACGGTAAGAGCGTACTGGCGCGAGAAGTCCCGGTTAATCACGTGCACGTATACGGTCGTGTCATTGACGGTGGCGAGCAGATCGACGTAAGCCACTCTTTTTTCCGGGTGCCTCCTCCATCCCATCTGTATGGGCTGCTCATAGAAGGGCACGCGCTCCTTCTGCACCTCGAGACGATGATGTCCGTGATGACGACTATAGAGCATGGTCACCTGTCCTTGGGGGAAGAAATACGGTGAGACGTTCGCCTCTGGATCAACTCGAATGCTGGTGATGTCCCAGCGTGAGCCCACGAGGACGGACTGACAAGCGATGTCAACGATGTCACCTCGGCGCATTAATCCGTGCAAAAAGCCGGCGGCGCCGAGGCCGGCGGCGAGCGGCCAGTCGATCGCAGGCTTCGGGGTGATGTGTTTGAAGCCAAAGCCATTCCAGTTCCACTCCGTATAGGCCACCTTGTATCCCAGTGAGCGGGCCAGCTCAAGGCTCTCTCCACGAGCCAGGTTCTGGCCATCGGCCGAAAAGTCACCCGGCATGGCAACCCACGCCTTCCACCATGCCTCCGTCGTCATGTGCTCGAATGGATAAGGCTTGTCCTGGTACTGCAACCGGTACATTGGGCCTGGTGCATACCTATGGAGTGCGACATACTGCACGTTCTTGCGAATGCTGGGATCGGTCAAAACTGTGTGTTCGATCCCTTTGCCCATCTTGGCGTCAATGATGAATTGAATAGACGGGTCGACCGCGCGCATGAGGTCGATGAAGGCGTTGAGGCACTCCACGTACCATCGTCCTACCTCTGCGGCATCGCTCAGTCCCGTCCCTTCCAGTGCCCTCTGCAAGAAGGCGTTGATCCACCATTCGTTGCCGATTTGGACGTACGTCACCTTGTAAGGCTGTGGATGGCCGTTCTTGGCCCGCACCGCTGGCCAGTCCGGCATACCCTTGGGGAGCTTTGCGCCGACTGGGGCGCTCACATACGCCACGAGCCCTGCAGCATGCATGGCCGCCTCGTGCAGCGCTATTTTCTTGGAAACAGCATCCAGAAAGTTCACGACGAAAATAGTCTCAAACCCCAAGGCGTCTCGGAGCTGAAAAAACTCGTCGATACCAAAAAAATTGGTGATTTCCCTGCCGCTATGCCCTACGGTGACCGGCCGCCCTGGGGCACGGCCAGGAACGTTGCTGATCATGTCACGCCAGTCCGTGTAGTCGACGTCGGCGCCGCCGGGGAAGCGGACGATAGGAATCCTCATGGCGTGCATCATCTGCACAACCTGAGACTGGAGCTGTCCTGTCTTGGGGTGGAAAGCGTGTTCGGGGCCGGGCTCGCCGAAGCTTGCCCGTTCGAGGAAATGGCCGAAGAGCCGATCGTCAACCTTGTGCAAGCGCTTCGCCAACACCGTAAAGCGCAGGTTGCCCGTCTCGGACGCCCTCGCATGCCTGGGGTATATACAGAGCAGTGCATACACGATGAGGACAAGCCATGCAAGTGACACCAGTTGCATTGTGACGGTGCCAGTGCGTTCTATCATAGTTCCTCACCGCTGCCGCTGGGCACACAGACCAGCAAGACAGGGAATGCTTTGCCAGAAATCGCCTAAGTCCTGGAAACGATTGGCGAGTTCAATGATATTCCCTGTTCGTGAACTGAGGCGCCAGGCGGCCATGGTCTACGCCCGAGACCACGACCCAGAAGATACCGAGCGCTTGCAACGGAATCACAAGTCGTGGGATAAGTTCTGCAGGATACACAAACAGTATGCTCATCGATAACAACAACGCCAAAATCAGGAGATTGGCGCGCGTTCGTAGGCTTGGAATCATCAGACATACAACCGCGAGACTTGGCAACATAAGCATCTCGATGTGACCGCGGATTAATTCCTTGTCCAGTATCCGTTGGAAAACAATAATCTGATCCAGAGAAAAAAAGAGAGAGAACAGCGAGGCACACAGCCAACGGAGCCTCCACTGCGATATCTGCCACGCATGTATCCCCGCAGCGAGACCGGCGAGGTTCAACGACACAAAGGGGAGCCAGGCTGCCGGCACCCCCCGATAGGGGACAACAACAGCGGCAACAGTAAAGAGGGCGAGCGGAATACACCCCACCAGAGTGAGGCAGACGAGCCACGGTCGTAAGCGGATAAACAGCTCCATGCGCGGCACAAGCGATGTGAGAGCGCTTGCGGTTTCGCCGTTAGTGCTGGAGGATAAGACCGCCATCAGGAAAAGAAACACCCCGGCGAGCTCCGTGCCTTCCTCGATACCGAAACGGATGCCGAGGGTCCACGTTGGCCAGCTCATTGTGACCTCGAGATGCTCCTGCAATACCACCAAGCCAAAGAGTGCGGCGCCGCTCAATGTCAACCACAAGCAGCGGCGATGCGGGAACCTCGCCATACCCCAAAGTGTGACACCAAGACTCACTAAGGCGGGAATAGCGATTGGTATACGCGACGTCATGTCGCCGGACAGTCCCCATGATGTGAACAGAAACGGTGTGCGTTCGTGGATGGACCCGAGCTCATCCAGCGACAAGCCGGCGGCGAGCACCGTCAGTCCGAGCCAGGCCCACATTTCGTGGTTTGTCGTTTGGTCACGACGGAGAAACCGGTCAAAAGCCAGAATAGCAATAAGAAGCAGACACCACCCTTCCCAGTAGGTCGCCACATTCTTTTCTTCTTGCAACGCAAAAAGGGCGATAAAGGGAATCAATCCAGTACGCTCGCTAGACAGGTAATTGAATACAACCGTCACCACGAGAAAGCACCCATTAATCACCCATATTGTGTTCTGCCACTTGAGAAAGAAGTTACGGAATTCCATTACGTTAATTGTGCTTAATGGCATCTTTGGTGACATGATACGGCGCCGTGTGACTCCAACATCGGCGGATCGGTTCGAACTCGTCGAGTATCGCAAAGACTCCTTTGACAAAATCCTCTCCCGTAAATCGGGATGCGCGTTTAAGCCCTCGTTCTACCAGTGTCTGACGCAGCGTGCCATCTTGCCAAAGTGACTTGACGGCATGGGCAATCTGGTCTGGCATCTTGGGATCGACCAACAAAGCCGCATCGCCCAGTTGCTCCCTCGCGCCGGCTACGTCTGAGGCCACAACGGGACAGCCGAGGGCAAAGGCTTCAAGTGGCGGAAGGTTTTCTGGGCCACACCAGGTGATATAAGCCAGACAAAAGGCATGGCGATAGAGGGCAATGAGATCGTCTGGGTCCACAAAACCAGTAAAATAGACTTGCGAACTCAGGCCGAGGTCGGTGACCATCTGCCGGATATAGGGTTCATTACCCTTGTCGGAGCCCGCGAGGACGAGAGGCAACACCAGGTCATATTGATCACGTAACCATCGCATCGCCAGCAACAACCCGGCGTGATTTTTGTGGGCCCAGAATTGTGCCGGGTAGAAAACATAGTCATCAGGAATCTTGAATTTCTCAAGCACATACTTGCCATCGCCCGGCGGCGCCTCCAGTGCATACCGGGGAGTTGGATGAGGCAACAGCTTAATGCGCTCGGCAGGGACCTGGTAGAAGCGCTCAATTTCAGCCTTGCCGGCTTCTGTCCCAGCAATAATGAAAGCGGCGCGCCGCAAAATGGTCCCGTATGACCGCTCTCGGTCGTCCCATTCGCCCTGTAGACTCATCTCTGGGAAGTACGGTTGGAGGCGGTGTTGCAGCTCCCAGACGACGATGATGGAGGGCACCTCTGCCGTCAGCCATGTTGGTGTCAGATGCCATAGCACTTCAACACCACTACGAAGGATCAAGGGTTCTGACCAATGGGGCACTGTGAAGGGCTTCGCGGGGTCGCGCAGCTTGGAGCAAAGCGCCATGACCGTTTTCCAGAGCTGAGAGATACCACGCGCGATCCAGCTCCGATAAAGCGATATAATCTCCATATGATTAGCACGTATATCCTGAGGAGGCGTTTTCGCCTGACTCAAAACGACGAACGTATGACGAGTTTCCGCCCCCACTTTCACCAAAGACTGGAGGATGTCACCTTCAAAGGTATATCCACCTCCCTCCTCGGGCAGCTTATCTCCCAGCAGCACCCCAACGCGCATGACACGTCACCTTACTGGAGTATCCCGGCTTACGACCGCGGCCTGTTCTGTACACCGTTCTCGCATGTTACACGATTCTGGGAGCCATCAGGGATGCACGCACTTTTTCCTACTGACTCGTTTGTGTCATTCTGGCGCAGAGGCTTCCACCACCACTCGTTGTCTTGATACCACCGAATGGTGTCTCGCAAGGCATCTTCAAACTGACACGTTGCCTGCCATCCCAGTTGGGCAATTTTCGTTGTGTCCAGGGCATAGCGCCTGTCGTGTCCTGGCCGATCTTGGACGAACTGCAGACACGCGTGTGATCGATTGAGCACCTTGAGAATCACGTGGGTGACTTCCAGGTTCTCTTTCTCGTTACCGGCAGCAATATTGTAAATCTCACCCGGGGCACCCTTCCTGGCCGCCAGGTCTATAGCAGCGCAGTTATCGCCTACGTATATCCAGTCGCGGACGTTTCGTCCATCACCGTATACCGGCAAAGTTTTCCCTTCGATGCCATTGAGAATAAACAAGGGAATGAGTTTTTCTGGATACTGATATGGGCCGAAATTGTTGGAGCTGCGTGAGATCAGCACGGGTAGCCCGTACGTTTTGAAATACGAAAGGGCCAGGGAATCGGCCGCTGCCTTACTGGCAGCGTACGGCGATGATGGATTGAGGGCATCCCGTTCGGTGAAGGCCCCATGCAAGCGCGAGCCATACACTTCGTCCGTCGAGATGTGGATGAATCGTTCAACCTTGTGCCGTCTTGCAGCCTCCAGAAGCACGTATGTTCCCCAGACGTTGGTGTGGACAAACGCTCCGGCTTCAGCAATTGAGCGGTCAACGTGTGATTCAGCGGCAAAGTTGAAGACAACATCACAGTCGACCATAGCCCTCTCTACGTCTTCTTGCTGGCCAATATCCCCCTGCACAAATCGCACACGCTCAAGGACATCCCACACATTCTCGCGACGACCGGCATAGGTTAATTTATCGAGTACAACGACGTCGCTCTCCGGATACGTATGCAGCCAATAGCGTAGGAAGTGACTTCCGATAAACCCAGCGCCGCCCGTGATTAAAACGCGCATGCTTCATCCCTACAACGCCATGGAGCGTTAAATTTGGAGGTCTGAATTCTCACCAAGAACGAGCTTGCACCCGCTCGGCAGGCTTTCCCTCGCAGACGTAATGGTCGTGTGCCGACCGATCAAGCTATCCACGATGCGTCGATTCGCTTCCAGATCAATGTACGAATCCCCGACGATGATTGACGATTCAATTTCGCCTCCCTGAATGGTGCAATTATCTCCGATAGAGGTGTACGGCCCAAGATAGGTCGGGCCGATCTGGCAACGCTTACCGATGATGATTGGACCGCGTAGGACACTACCCGCCTTAATAATCGTCTCCTTGCCAATAGACACATTGCCAATGAGGCGCACGCCCGCCTCAACGGTGCCCTCACAGTACGGTTGTAAATCGATCATCACGAGATGATTGGCCCGCAAGACAGCCTCAGCTGTCCCCGTATCGTCCCACCAACCCTGCACCTTCGCAGCACTGACGGTGAACTGATCAGATTGCAGTAGGACTTTTAGGGTATCACTGATTTCATATTCACCCCGACCAGACGGATTCAACTGCGCAATAATGTCGAAGACACACGGGGAGAAATAATAGACGCCAATCGCAACAAGATCAGAGGGAGGGATAACCGGCTTTTCCTGGATATCGACAATGTTTCCATGCCCATCCAGCACGGCCACACCATAGGGGCGAGGGTCGTCCACTTGCGCCAGGAGAATACCTGCATCGACCTGTTGGGCATGAAACTTCTCGATAAACGGGGCAATGCCACCCTTCAAGAGATTGTCGCCGAGATACACCGCGAAGGCCTCGTCCCCGATAAAATCTTTTGCACAGTACACGGCATGGGCGATACCCCGGGGCGCGTCTTGTTCGATGTAGGTGATGCGCACCCCCCAACGTGTACCGTCGCCAATGGTGTCTATAATGGCCTGAATGCGCTCCGGCGTGTATCCCACGATAATGCTGATGTCGTGGATCCCGGCTTCTTTAAGATCTTCAATGCAGTATTCGAGGACGGGTTTGTTGGCGATTGGGATCAGTTGCTTGGAACCGGTGTGGGTCAAAGGACGCAGCCGAGTCCCCATACCACCTGCAAGGATAACCCCTTTCATAGCATCTCTTTCCATTCTCATGTAGATCAGCTGACGATGACCAGCACCTCGTGCCGCCGACACCACCGTGCCCTATAGGGCGGCTAAAATATCATGCAGGGCATCGCAAATGATGTGTTGTTGCTCGTTCGTGAGCGTCGGGTACATAGGGAGGGAAAAGATCTCGGTGGCCACGGCTTCGGTGACAGGCAGGTCACCTTCTTGGTAGCCAAGCCACCGGTACCCGGTCATGGTGTGAATCGGCCAGGGATAGCTGATATTGACGATGATATCGTATTCCTGCAATTTAGCGATGATCTCGTCGCGACTGGGATGACGCACCACATACAGATAGTAGGCATGACCATTATCCGGCGCCACGGTGGGCAGACTGAGGGAGGTATCGGCGAGGAGCTCATAGTAGCGGTTCGCCAGCGCCTGTCGCCGCGCAATATAGTCGTCCAGATGACACAATTTGCGGCGCAGAATTGCGGCGTGTAATTCGTCCAACCGACAATTGTAACCATGCTCTTGGGCATAATACGTGCCGTGCATGCCGTACATGCGGAGCCGACGGAGCGTGGCCTCGACCTCGGCGCTCTGGGTGAGTACCATGCCGCCATCGCCATACCCCCCTAGAATCTTGGTGGGGTAAAAAGAAAACGCAGCGGCATCCGACATTGAGCCGGCCTTCCGATCCTTGGAGGTTGCCCCGTGACTTTGCGCGCAGTCTTCCAAGACCTTCAAGCCGTATGTGTCGGCGATATGGTTCACCTCGTCCATATTGACACATTGGCCATAGAGATGGACTGGGAGAATACACGTGGTTTGGGGGGTGATAGCCTGCGCTAATTGCGTCGTATCCATGAGGTACGTTTCTGGGTCAATATCAACGAAGCGTGGCGTCGCTCCCATCGTGACAATAGCAGAAACGGTCGGCACCGCGGTATTGGAAACCGTGATCACCTCGTCGCCGCGCTTGACGCCAATGGCGAGCAACCCGAGCCAGATGGCATTAGTGCCGTTATCAACGCCTACCCCATGTGCGACCCCACAGTAGGACGCAAACTCCGCTTCGAAGTGGCTCACGCTCTGCCCCAAGATGAGACGGCCCGAGGTGAAGACGGTCTCAATGGCCTCGTGAAGCTCGTCTTTTTCCGCGTCGTATTCTTGCAGGTAATCCCAGACTTTAATGGGCATCAGCGCTGTTCCTATGCAGGTATCCTGAGGCCGGGACGGCCTCGACGTGACTGGCCTGACGCAGGCGGTGTAAGATTGTGGCATCCGACAGGAGGGTCTGGGCCAATGGATCGTGTGCGCCGGTTGCAATCGCTCGGAACACGCTTCGCAAGAACAGAGCCATGTGGTCTGCCGGCGGCACGGTGACATCATACGTGTGATGGCCTTGGTTCACGCAGAGGACGTTCTCCATGTCAGCAGGCATCGAGAACACGCGGTCGATGGTCACGGTCGTGTTTGGCCCCAGGATATCGAGGCGGTTGCGGTAGCCGGTGTTAAACCCAAAATGCCCTACCATGGCGCGTCCGCCGCTGTAGGTTAGCAGGACACTGAAAGACGTTTCGACCTCGTCACCCCACTCCATAATGCGGCAGATCACGTCCTGTGGCTCTGTGCCAAAGAACAGACGCCCCGGCGTGACAGCGTAAGGACCTAAATCCCAGAGCGCACCACCACCGAGAGCTTTTTGATAGCGAAAATTGTCGGCAGCTAGGGGTGGAAAGGAAAATGTCGCCGTGAGACGTGTGGGACGACCATCCATCTGAGCGAAGGCGTCCTGAGCGACTTGAATTTGCGGGTGGTAAGCGTACACCGTGGCTTCGGCCAGACAGCGGTTACGGGTGGTGGCGAGGTCGACCAGGCGTTTGGTGTCGTCCAGACTGAGGCAAGCGCGTTTATCGAAAATAAAGTAGAAACCACGCCTCAGGGCTTTATCCGCCAATGTGGCGTGCGTGTGATTGCGGGTTGAGAGGTACACCAACTCCGCATCGCTGTCCCTCATGGCAATGTCGTAATCGTCAAATACGTTCATAGACATCCCGGCAGGGACGTCGACCCGATGCACTCGCGCATGAGAGGCAACGTCGATCTGAGCGACATGAAGCCCCGCCAGCGCAGGCAAAAGTCGCTTTTGGGCAAATGTGGAGTTCCCGATGAGAAGAAGTTTCATCATGCCATCCTTGCAGAGCAGTCAGGCTCAAAGAATCAATGCAGGTCTCATGGCTTTGTAATACTGTATGGAGCAGCGTTATCATCTCAAGGTAGCGCCTCGACCCGGTAATACCAGTAGAATTGCTGCAAAGGTACACGGGAGGAAGCATGGCTCATGGCACTGCGAATGCCATACAAACCGCGGGCCAGTCGTTGCGTCCGAGTCGCCAAGGACCAGGTCTCGGTAATGTCCACCTCGTTGACGCGAATCGATGTCAACACGTTTTGCTTCACGTCATGCTCGACGATGAGTTCATACTCACCCGCCACAATTGTGATCGGCAGTGCCGTATCGGGCACCTCCAGGTTCGTGCGATATCCGCCCTGGCCATTACCGACGCGATAGACCATCCATCCCATGGTCCCGGCGCGGTGACGCTCAAAAGCAACCCCGACAAAGGTGCTATCAAACTCCGTGGGTTGCGCCGGATCAGTCAACAAGACCAGTCCCGCCTCCTGCACTCCGGAGTGCTTCTGACTCCCCTCCCCCATCGTCAAACTCACGCGGGTCGAGTAGCGAATCAGTCCATCTTCTGGGCTTGGCTCGGGTTGGAGCAAGCCAACGATATGTTTTTCCCGGGTCGTACTGGAGTATTTGACCGCAGTCTGAGCGAGTTCGGTACGAATCGCATGCGACAGATCGGGATGGAGTCGAACCCGGGTCCACTGCTTGGCAGGGTCTACGCCATCGTTGATATCCGCATGGTCATCGCGGTGGAAAAAATCACGAAACACCAAAATTGAACGGGTTGCCGGAGCGGCAACCCGTTCAATTGCAAGCGAATTCAGCCGCAAAGCATGAAATCCAGGATCAATCGTGCGGGTTAGTCGCCGGTACCAATTCGGGTAGTAGTTGTACTCACGCCGCCACCAGTGCCGCAATTCCTGGTACCAAGGGCCGGGATACTTCCAGGTCCAGCCCGCATACGCCGGGTCGCCCACGACAATACGCAGGTGCCCATCAACCACCTCGACGACCCCTTCCCCTTCAACTAAATCGTGACCGCCAACCACCAGCGGGGCGCCATAGTTTGCGCCGGCAAACACGACATCATGCGCCCGGCACTTAAAGCTCCGCTGATCCACTAAAGGCAAGGTCGTGTCCGGATCAACGGAGGTACAGGCGACACGATACCAACCGTTCGGGAGATCAATGCGGAAGACCAGGAGACGATTTTCCTGATGTCGTTCTTGATAGGTAGCCAGCTCCGCTCGCCCCAGCTGCCGCAGAGTGACTTCTGTGCCATTGGGCAGCCGGATGGAGGCATCGATGCCACGGTCTCGGCCTTCGCCACGCAGCTCCGTTAACCATCCATAGCCGCGCTCGGCCGTATAGCGTGAACCGTAATAGGTCTCCCACCCTGGCGGTGATGGCGTCTGGTAGTGATTCCGCGTATCCGGCTCATGGTCTCTGGAGCGGTCATAAGCCATGTTAATTTTCTTGACATACGGCTGCTCTATGACACCGTTCAACGCTGTTGATACGCGCTGTCGCCCAGTCGTGGCCTCTGCCGCCCATCCACTGCCACCGAGAAGACCTAAGCATACCCAAAGCATCGCTTCCAGCAGGGCGGATGCTCTCAAGCGCCGCCATATACCGAGAACCATATATTGATACCCTCAATAGACCTGGACGACTGACCACCAGGTCTTCTGTCCGTGCGGTCTGATCGCCATCGGTTTGACACGAATGCCGGCCCGCACCCCTTGCGCCCGGTCTCTCAGCTCGTGCGCAGCGTCCACGTTTGTCTTTTCAGAGGCTCTTAGGCGTGGACAGAGCTCCAAACGATGGCTCCATGCCTTCAGCTCCCAATACGTTGAGACACGCCAGTAAACTCCGGGCTTCGATATTGAAATACCCATGACGGAGTAAATCGTAGATCTGCGCCAGAGTCATCCAGATAAACGTGTCCGGTGGGTCAAGCCGGCGCTCAGGAGGTACCTCGACAATCATATACCGATTCTGGAAGTGGTAAAATCGTCCCCCCTCTTCCGACTGCACGGCGGAGTAGCGGATGTGGTGAGGGTCAGCCTGGAGAAAAGCGTCTAGGAACATGGTGGAATCCGTTTGCGACCTGGGCGCCTCTACCCTGGAACATGCGACCGTCGGCCCCATGTCGATGGTGTCGAAATTGCCCGGCTCCATACTGGCACGAACCAGGACGTGCAGCATGCCATGGAGGTTCTGCACCAGAAAGCCGACTAAGCCATGCCCGGTATGCTTGAGTAGCGGCTGTGTCCAACTGACGACCTCCCGATTTTCAGCTTGCACAGAGACTGCAATGACTGAGAACTGCCGTCCGGTTTCGTGTCGAATCTCGTAGTCGTCGCGCACCCAGTGCCTGACTTGATTGAGGGGGATGCGCTCCACTGCGAGCTCGTACCGGGTTTTCAGTTCAGTGAACCAGCTGAGAATCTCGTCCAGAGTGTGACGGGCAGGCCTACCTCCCAGCATCGACTCATACACGTCTTTGGCAAACCCCGTCCAGCAATAGTCGAGGCGTGTGTCGTTATGCCGCTCCGAATCGATAAAGGGAATGCACGAGAGCACGGTACGGGCATCCATGTTCACGAGGTTATCATAGGTGAGGAGGCGTTGGATCTGGCCCAGTGTCAGCCAACAGAAGTGGTCGTAAACAGGGATATCCTCCGTCACATCGACAATCATGTTGCGGTTGCGTTTGCGCAGAAAGCGGGCACCCTGTTCGGTTTGCAATTGATCAATCAGCCGCGTCGCCTTGTCAGGCTGCATAAAATACTCCAGATACAGCGGCTTCTTACCTTGGTGCACCTGTTTGTAGTTACTCCGGGTCGCCTGCACCGTGGGTGACAGCTGAATCGTATTGATATTGCCCGGCTCCATCTTGCCCTGCATGAGGAAGTAGCGTACGCCATTCTGAAAGACTTTGGTGATGATGCCCAGAATACCGATCTCAGGCTGATTGATGATGGGTTGATCCCACTCCGACACAGCGCCATAGTTGGTCACGACTCGGAGCCCTTCAACGGTGAAAAACCTGCCTGAGCGATGCGCTAGACGGTAGGGGTCCTCCGCGAAGTACCAGCTGTCTAGGTCGCTAAAGGGAATTTGTTGGACGGCAAACTGGTTGGTCTGGCCGAGCCGTCGATACCACGCCAGTACCTCCTCGACCGCCATGAAGTCGCCTTCTGAGGTCAAGGCGGAGCATAGAAAGCTCACTTCTTTCGATTCAGAACACCCAGACATCAGGATTGTATCCTCTCCAGATAAGCCTCCCAGGAACGGATGGAGCGCGACATATCGTAATGCGTGTTGGCCAATACCAAGCACACCGCTTCGACCGAAAAGTCGTAGAGTTCAAGAAACGTCATGCGAGGCGTATAGAGCCCCCGCGTAGGATCGTCGAGAGTAAAGGTGCAGCGGCACTCACCATCGGAGACGTCGAGAGCAAGCGAGCCCGCCGCTGCGATGATCACTTGGTCCGTATCCAGATGGGCGTGCCCACCCCGGGGAGCGCTGACGTGATGCATCATAAACACGCGTTTGATATCGAACGGGATATCAAGATCGCTCTCTATCGACGTCAACACCCCACGCGGATCCTCAACCGAGGGCAGCTCTATCCACCTCACCGCATCCAATCCGGGTT
>CAJIAL010000576.1_pt1 | contig 17421 bp, 25 predicted proteins | sample 9199091 | NCBI WGS metagenome assembly CAJIAL01 (sample SAMEA7708270, study PRJEB35096) | sediment metagenome | biome: marine neritic benthic zone biome [ENVO:01000025]; feature: sediment [ENVO:00002007]; material: shallow marine sediment [ENVO:03000034] sea grass bed [ENVO_01000059] ... | reverse complement strand
TGCGAGAGTGCCATCTGACCCGGTTGCGCCTGTGGAGTGCGTTGCCAAAATTGGGGGCACCATTTAGCCGGTTCGCAAAAAAGTGGACGGATTTGAATGGCATTAAGTTAGTCCGTATCCGCCATATTAATCAGTGACTTACGCAGAGTTTGTCCGGGCTTTGTCATCAGGGGGTATGGCTTTGGTCGTCGTTTCCGTACACGCGGTTCATACCGATTGGGACGGTGAGGATCACCTGGTTAATTTGAGGCGGAAAGCACTTGTTCCGATAAGAGGGTAACTGGCCCTGTCGTGGGGCCTGTTTTCACAATTTCTGTAGTACTTAACCAGGAAAACACCCTCATGCGGACCCTCACACTCCAATTTGCCGATGATGTCCTGCCCACGTTAGATACCTTCATCAAGCAGACCAAAGAAGCACGGGTCTTTCGGCGCGCCCAAGCGGTGCGTGAAGTCGTCAAAGGCACCCGCATGCAACAGGTCTCGGATACGTTGAACTTTACCTACTCGGCGGTGCGCAAGTGGGTGCATCGCTTTGACCAAGAGGGCACCCAGGGACTGCTCGATCGTCCCCGTCCGGGACAACCGGCCAAAGTCACGTGCGCGCTGCAACGGCACCTCGATCGCCTCGTCGATCAAGACCCGCTCGAGCAGGGCTCACTCCACTCCCAGTGGAGCTGTCGCGAACTGGCCGCCGTGTTGGCGCAGCAAACCGGGGTCCAACTCGGTCGCGAAAGTGTGCGGTTGGCGTTAAAAAAAACGCTCTGAGTTACTGTCGCCCCACCGGCCGGCTCGATCCAGACCCGGCTGATCTCGCCTTCGCCCACCTCGAACTGTCCGCCTTGGAGGTGCGCGCTCGCCGCGGCGAGATCATCTTGCTCTACGAAGATGAGACCGTGCTGTGGCGCTTTGCCCTGCCCCGACGCGGATGGTGGCGCCGGCGCCAACGCTACCGCCTGCCCACTCGCCCCTTGAGCCAAAGCCAAATCAACGCGCAAGAACGCCTGAAACGCCAAACCTGGCACCAGTATCGCACCTGGAATCGCATCACCAGCGGCGTGTTGCTCGATGTCATTGGCGCCGTGCAGTACGGCACCTCACGCGTCTTCTATAAAATCGTGCCCCATTTTGACGCCCAAGAATTCCGTCAGTATATCCATCAAGTGATGGGCATCTTTGGCCCAACCGATAAAGAAGTGGTCATGGTCGTCGATCGCAGTGGTATCCACCGAGCTCGCAAGCTGGCCTCGACACTCGAGCACTATGCGGGGAAGTTCCAGTTGCAGTTCTTACCGGCCCACAGTGGCCATCATCTCAATCCCATTGAAGGATTCTGGCGGCGGATGAAAGACGTCATTGGAGCCGGGCGGTGTTTTCGTGATTTGCAGCAGCTCTACGGGCGAACCCGCCAGGTGCTCATGGCCCATCAACAAAGGCCCATCTATGAGTTCAGCTGGTAGCCCATTCCGCCTCGAATCTCACGGGCTCTGCTTATTCTCCCTATACGGCTGTATGATAAAGGGCCATGCGGCGAATCAGGGCCTGCACGTCCTTGGGCAGTGCGGGTCGGCCCGGCGTGGATTTCCACCGCCACAACTGGCGAAAGCCCTGACGATACCAACGCGTAAAGGTCTCCGGTTTCACGATGCGTAAGGCGGGCCGCCAGTCGAAGAAGTGAGAGAGCTAGACCATCGTCATTCGCGTTGCGTTGGTGGCCCGTCGGGGTGTGACCTGACGTTCTTCATACAGAGCCAGTTGTTTGCGCAGAAAGAGAATTTCACCCCTCGGAAACGCATGCAGATCCTGTTTTAGCAGATCACACCCAGGACAAGACCAGCGAGGACATATGGTGGGTAGACAGGGGAAGATGACTGGTAGTGTATGTCTTTTTTCGCGAATTCGTTTCTGCTCCATATGAGCGTTTTGTAAGCCGTTGATTCTGCATGCTTTCAAAAACGCTGAAAAAGCCTGTGGAAAAATCCGCGAAAGATTCCGTACACAACCTCCATACTATCATCCGCCGCACGATTGGGCAGTATTATGTCAATCAAGCGGTGCGGCACGGCGCCCCGCGGGCAACCGTCCAGCACGGCTCGGTGACCTTTCTGCACCGCTTTGGCGGGGCACTCAATGTAAACCTCCACTTTCGATCAACGGGTCGCACGAATCCTTATGTCATATGCACGAATCCCCATATTAAGGCCAATTAGGGTTTCAGAATATTCTGATATGAGTTCCAGATTCGGGCCATATCTCTGGCTGTTAAGTCTTGAGCCCAGGCTTCATCAGCGATTAATTCCAGTGCGTAATGAGGGCATTTTTCCGAAGCAGCCTGCAGGAGTCTCGCGTGATCTCTCAGTGAGCCCTTCAGTTTTACTTGTAAGTCCATAATCATTTTTTTCTGTTGCTGCAATCCTACTTTTGTGAGTGGGCTTTTCCATATGGCTTCGTCTATCCCTACCCACAGACGCACGAAACGCCAGGCCGCGTTCTTGGCTTCAGCACATACATCAATAGGTTGTGCGGTAGCCGTCGGAGGCATAACCGAGGTAATCAGCAATGCGCTCGCGATGACAAACGCTAACATGAGAGGGGGTAGAAGTCTCTTCTTGCTTACTGTTAACATCTTCTTCTCCTTCGCTGTGTGATAAGTCATTAGCACGACCATCAGAGTGTTGTCCTATCAATCTACGCCGCTCATGACAATTCGGATTGCATTGGTCAGCGTTTAGGGGCGTTGCTCACGGTTGAGCTGGAGTGCCCAAATGTGCCAGAGCTTCCCTCTGCGGCCATGGGCCAAGGAACACCGCCGCCGTCCGCGCGGATACGTGGCCGCTCCGCCTAGCATCTACATGCTCTCGTGCCAGATGAACCGGGCAAACCCCACCGGTGATGGCAATAAGTTGAGCTTTGGGGAGTTGCTCAATCGCGGTAAGACCCGCATCGCCTCAAACGCATCGCCTCAAAGCGGTAGGCTCGGCCCATAAACGGCGATGGGGTTAGGGTTTCAGAATGTTCTGATATGAGTTCCAGATTTCGGCGATATCTCGGCCTCTTAAGTCTAGAGCCCAGGCTTCATCAGTGATTAATTCCAGTGCGAAGTGGGGGCATTTTTCCGAAGCAGCCTGCAGGAGTCTCGCGTGATCAATCAGTGAGCCCTTGAGTTCTTGTTCTAATCCCATAATCTTTTTTTGCAGCTGTGTGACTCCTACTTTTGTGAGTGGACTTTTCCATATGGCTTCGTCTGTCGCCACCCATAGATGTACGAAACGCCAGGCTGCGTCCTTGGCTATAGCACAGACATCAACAGGTATAAACACTTGTTGTGCGGTAGCCGTCGGAGGCATAACCGAGGTAATCAGCAATGCGCTCGCGATGACAAACGCTAACATGAGACGGCGCACAGCTATCTTCCTGCTTACTGTTAACATCTTCTTCTCCTATGCTGTGGGGTAAGTCATTAGCACGACCATCAGGGTGTTGTCCTATCAATCTACGCCGCTCATGACGATTCGGATTGCATTGGTCAGCGTGTCTGGCCAAAAAATTGAATGATTGAGTCAAGAAGGTGTTGCAGCGGCAGACCATTCGCCGGGAGCCAGGGTGATCATCCCGCCCCGCAAGAATGCGGTGTTGAGCCCCACGGCAGGCGGATAGGAAATCCAAAGCCACTTTTCTGCCCCGCGCCGCCGCCGTTTAGCCCCTGCCCCCCCGCCGGTGAGCCGCACACCGCGCGCCAGTGAGCTGATGCTGGGCGCCAGGGCGCCGGGGCGGGCGTCTTCGATGCGGAATTGCCAGTCCACGCCGCGTTGTTTGGCATTCGTTTTGTCGGACCACGCTGCGATTTCGGTTTGCAGTTCGGTCAATTCGCCGATGCGACGGTCGCTCAGACACTGGCTCGTTAAGCAACTCAGTTCGCATTCGGCGACATTCAGCCAACTTCCGTGTTTCGGGGTATAGCAGAAGTTGATGCGTTTGATGTACGCGCGCGCACGGTCCGGTTCGAACGCTTCATAGAACGCCCCCCAGGGCCTTCCCACAGCGAGCTGCCCGCCGCGGCGCGTGTCGCTGCGAGAGCGCCCCCAGCCGCGAGCTTCCGGAGGGTTCCTACCGGAAGAAAAGAAAAAAAATAGCGTTTGAATTGCCTATCCGTTCGAGCAGGTCACCGCAATGGGGGCAGGTGAGGAGTTCGGGTTGATACATGGGGCGCAGTTGGGCATAGAATCGCTTTGGGGTTTGCATGGGCGTCTCCAGGCTGGTGTCTTGCTGACGCGGGCCGATGAGAAGGGAAATGATGCGCCCATGATAGCCCTTTTTCACTCACAGGGTGGTTTTAGCTTTACTGCGTCAGAGGCAACGAGCTAAAACACAGGATCGTCAGACCCTGATGGCGGCCTGGCAAGACATGCCGTGGCCCAAGGTCCAACGGCACGTCTTCTTGCCATGAATCAGGCCGAAAGAAAAGCACCCGCCTCAGATCGATGATCACACTCCACTTGCACTTATGCCTGACGAAACGCTCGTTGCTGCGGACGTTAGCATGACCAGTTTATAGGTCGCCCGCAGGGCGTTGGCTTGAAAAAGGTGTTTGAAATGCCTATCCTTCTGGCGAACTATTCGTAAGCTCCGACATTGCTAGAGGCGCGTTGCATATGCCAGCCACTGTGACAACAATTGAAACCCTCGCCGATTTGCTTGAACACCTTGGCAGCATTGCGCCCGAGCGGGTACGATTCCACCCGCCGCCGGGCACGGCGACTGAGCAGGATGTGCTCGACGTGCATAGCCGCGAGGATCGGCTGTGTGAATTAGTGGACGGTACGCTGGTGGAGAAGGTCATGGGATGGCGCGAATCGTTCCTCGCTGCGGCACTGATTACGATCCTGTGGACCTTTGTGAAGCCCCGGCGGCTTGGTCTTGTGACTGGCGCAGATGGTATGATGCGGTTGGTACCTGGCTTGGTCCGTATCCCTGATGTGGCATTTATCTCCTGGCAGCGTTTGCCTGGCCAACGCATCCCCGATGAACCAATTCCAGACTTAGCCCCCGATCTTGCCGTAGAAGTCCTGAGTCCGAGTAACACCAACCGGGAGATGACCCGCAAGCGCGAGGAGTATTTTGCCGCGGGCGTACGACTCGTGTGGCTGGTCGATCCTATAGCACGTATTGTGGAAGTTTATACGGCAGTCGATCAGGTTACGGTGTTGGACGAAGCGTGTACACTCGACGGAGGCGCTGTACTCCCCGGGTTTGCCCTGCCGCTACGCGACCTGTTTGCCGAACTTGACCTCCAAGGAAATGACTGACCCCCCCCCACGGTGTTTCAGGCGTCCATGGCGTATGTGTCGCAAATTTTGGGGGTGTTATACAAGTAATGCTGTAGCCGTAGAATCCTCTAAACGTGATATTGTTTTTCAACATGTCACAGGATTGTTATCAGATGCCAGCATTACCTATACGAGACCGTTGCATCCTCTAATCAGGTAAGTCCTGATAAATGAAGCGACCCTGCTCCAAAAGTCTGACTCAAGCTGGTCATACGGTCTTGGGCCTCTCATAATGGCTTTGGACGAAGCGAAGAGGCAGACCCCTCCCCAAGCCGCTCTCAAGAAGCGCGCGAGAAGAGAGGATAGGCTTTTCAAACGCCATTTTCAAGCCCCGCGCCGACACGGATCCGCCTGTGATGTCGGCGGCGAGCCGCGTGCCGCACGCCAGGGATAAGGCGCTGGCGCAAGGCGCAGGGGACGGCTCCAAACGCCCTTTCATCACTATAATTAATTTTATTTCAATAGGTTGGCTTTTGCGTGAGTTCGATCCGAGCGACCGTTCCGGCCAGCATCTCCGTCACGAACACCGCATTAGGGCCAGCAGGTGCGAGATAGGTGGGAACCACCAAATCAGTGGCGATCGCGACGCGGTTCTTGCCCTCCTCCCCGGACACCCTGAGGAGGCTGCCGGTGCCCATCTCCGCCACGATGAAGCTTCCATCCTCCCAGAGAAGAGCATGGGTCGGTGCCTTGAACCCGTGGAGCATCTGCTTCGTCTGATCGCTCTGCCGATCCACCGCGTGAACCGTCCCCGTGAACCAGCTCGTGAGGACCACAGTGTCTCGCCGTACGGACACGGTAAAGGGATATTCGATGCGAGCGCCGGGTCGTGTTGTAGATCTGGAGTTTACGGTTTCACACCGGCAGTCCAAACTCATACCGATTGATGAATAACCCGATGACGATGTCATGCATCACTGTCGATTTGGAAAAGCAAATGGTCTTGCGTGTCAATCGTTTGATACGTGTGCGCAGCGTCAGATGCTTGCGCTCGATTTGCTGGGTATTACGCTTGCCGGGCTGATGCACATTGGCATCGAGATGGCGCGTGTACGAGCCGTAAGAATCGGTGTAATAGCGGGTGATCCCAAACGGCGCCAGCAAGGCCTTCAACTGCACAAAGACGGCATCCTTGCGACGGCCAAAGACATACGCCAAGACCTTGCCGCTGCGGTGGTCGATGGCATGCCACAACCAACGCGGCTCGTGCTTCTTGGCGACGAATGACCACATCTCGTCCGCTTCCGCCTCCTCAACGCGATAGAGCCCGACCTCTGCGTCACCCGGCGAGATGGTATGGAGAAAGGGTTGGTTTACCGACACGAGCGATGCCCCCTTTTTTTCAATTCATTAATGACGGTGGCCGTGCTAATGTTGAGGACCCGTGCGATATCACGCACCCCGCTGCCATTGAGGCTCATGTCAACGATCTGTTCTTTGATCGCAGGGCGGCGGCCAGGATAGGCGCCATCGAGGAGAAACGACTGATGCGGACAGGCGGTGTTGTGGCAGCGGTAGCGCTGTTTGCCGGTGTCGGTCTTCCCGCGTTTGGTGATCTGCTCGCTGTGACAGTACGGACATCGAACGGCAATGAGTACCATGTGATCCCTCCTGAGCAGAGAAGATAAACATGGCACATGTCAAGGCGAAAATCCAGATCTAAAACATGTCCTATTTTTTTGACTCTACGGGATCGCCGCCGTCAGCAGGCCGAGCCAGCAAAGCGCGATCCATTCCTGAGATGAATTCCCATTATCTAATGCGTAATCAAAAACGTGTGAGGCGCAACGGTTGTCATAATTTCGACTTCCCCATCGACAATACGCCAGTCCTCAGAGTGCTGCCCATCTACCGTCACTTGACACCGTTGCGGATCGATCTGACTCACCCGAAACGAGGTCGGCTGACCACTCTCACTTGGGACGCCCGCGTCCGTTGATACCACCAACAGACGACGCTCCGCATCGTAAACCGCCTGCGATAAACACACGGTGGGGAAATCCACACTGTGCACAGTTGGATCAACGAATTTTCGCAAGTTAGGCTGATTGTAGACACGCCACCAGGCGCCTTCGCTCCCAGCCTCCGCAGTCATCATTGCCCCATTGAACTGTCCACGGGGATGGAGCTCGTCTAAACCAAACCTCCAGGTAAACTCGCCCGTCTCGTTATCCCATGTCGGTTGGTAGTGGGCCTCCGCATGCGATTTGAGTTTGGCGTACACGGCGTCATGGCCAAACTCGCGGGCTAGAATCAGCCCCAACAGAGTCGCTTGAGGCGTCTCCCCTCGGCTGGTGCGATCACGGGTGATTTCCCTCACTGGCTCCAGAGAGGTCCAACCGACCTGTTCTGCTGCCGCCTCGAAGACCAACCGCGCCACATCGCGCTTTTGGGGCGTAATTTGCCATGCCATGCTCAGCCCACCCGCCAACCCAACGCGGTGGTGATAGTCGACAATCGGATCGTAATACAATGTGACCTGATCAAGGGGATGCCCGTCTTGTATGTGCACATAATGTGCTGCTGCGTACGACCACCAATTGTGAAACACACGGTGTAAATCACTACCATAGAGAACGTCGTGAAGCCTCAACCCGAGGCCAGCTCCGCCCAGTCACGTGGGCCATATCTTGGTATTTTCTCAATGGCTACCCTCAGGCAGTCCCGACCACAGCCGCGCCGTATGCTGAGCAATCTCAGAGTGCGTCCAGGTAAAGGTATTCTCACCCGCTCGCATCATCTCAAAGGGTTGATTCCATTTCTCATCACCTGTCACATAGAGGTGAAGCCCCAAGATCATGAGAAACCACCCCTTGAAAAACAAGTTGCCGTCAGCACCAACAGGGTCCATCTGCAAGCCCCAGGGCTCCGTGCCATTGGCGGTCCAACCCGGCACGTCGTATTCACCGAGTAAATGCAGCGGCAGCAATTCGTGCCAGCCTTCCGGATAGTTGCCACGACGCGGGTCGTGCCCCAGTTGATCCATCCAGTCCTTGGCCGCCCAGTATCCTGTGTGTCGGTGCGCCAGTTCATCCAGGATCGTTCCGTAGACTTCTCGCCAAGCAGGGGTGGTATCTGCCATTAAGGCCATGGCATAGCTGGATTGGATGAGATCGAATCGATGCCACGACGTTGTGGGCTCGCCGGTGATGGCGTCCCAGTGTTCGTGGGGTTGGCCGTTCTGATCCCAGTTATCAGCGGTGGTGGCTTTGCGGAACAAATAGCGCAACCAGCCCCGACAACGATCCGATGTCGCAGGGTAACCTCGGATGGTAGTGTTCATCTCATGACTCCTTGTTCGTTACGTCCCAGGATGGTTCTCATGAGCCGTCTTGTCCAATGGATCCCGAGTAGACCTACCCTATACAGTCCTGAGGTCCATGTCTAGCCTTGCGGTCTGAGTGACATCAGGCTTGAGATAAATTTGAACCGCAGAAATGCTCTCGTATTGACAACAAGATATCAAAGGTGTTTAACATGGCGGGAGAGGACTCCCCGTCACCTGCCAATCCAATAATAGATCCCCAGGTTTTGCCTCCTGCATGGGAACTGCCTCCTGGTGAAAGAGAAGAACCGGTGAGAATATCGCGCCCCAATTGTTGCAGTCTTCGGGCGGTGCTGACGATGTCATCTTGTAACGCAAGCCCAGTTAACTGCAAGATAAGCCCCAATAAAACTGTGGGTTGACGGAATAGCTCATCCTGTAACACCTGGTAGTGCCCTGCGATTATCTCAGTCCCCAAGAGCCGGTTTCAGTCACCACTCTCGAGTCGACCACAGATGATCGGTCACACCCGCTGCTATCGCCGGACTGTGAGGGGTTACCTGGCTCTCGTACTTGATCTGCAAACTGCGATGAGGTCGGCAGAAATTGTCATGCCCTCTTGTCGTCCCGAGGCCGTCGCCCCGGGAACCCTCTGAAACTTCAGCCTCACGCATCCGCACTGCATGTCCAGGCCACGCTACGCCTTGCGGTGTGCTCGCCGACACCATCGGCGCACCCACCAGTGGCGCGGGGCGAGAAAAGTGCGTTTGCAGTTTCTATTCGCCCACGGGTAGGCGGGGCACCGGTCCGAACTGGCCCATCGGATAGAGGTTCGTCGTTGTCGGGTTATTCTTTTTTGCTGCATATCCGGCTCCATCACATCGCGAAACTACTCGCGATAACACAGCTGACGCTCCGAGTCATTGTGGCCCAAAGTCAAATAGCAGGCATGCGGGGTGTGATTCCTTCGAATCATTCGCCTGCATTAACCCTACTTGATTTTATCGCGATCCGGAGGCATGCTGCCTTCCTGTAGCGAGGTTCATTCAACTCTAGAGATGCCCGGTGACGCCTTGATCGTTGCGTGGTGGGCCTCCATATGGCTTTGCCACGCGTAGTGAGGAGAGACATGATGGGACGACTCGATGGGAAAACTGCTCTGGTAACCGGTGGAGCACGTGGTTTGGGACGCGGCATTGTCTTGGAGCTAGCCAAGGAAGGCGCGGACATCGCCATTGCCGATTTGTTAGTCGACGTCGCTGAGCAAACCGCAGTCGAGGTGCGGAGCTTGGGGTGCCAGGCAACTGTCGTGCGCATGGATGTAACCGATACGCGGGCGGTACAAACCGGTGTACAGCAGGCACTGACGCAGCGGGGTGGGCTGGACATCCTGGTGAACAACGCAGGTGTGGCGCCAGTTCATATCGGCGCGGAGGCGGACGAAGAGGACTGGGATCGCTGTTACGAGGTCAATCTCAAAGGTATTTGGAAGGTCAGTCAAGCGGTGGTGCCACATTTTGTGGAGCGTGGGGCGGGCAAAATCGTCAACATCGCCTCGATTGCGGGCCGTCGCGGTGGCTCGTGGATTGCGCCTTATAATGCGTCGAAGGCCGGGGTGATTAGCCTCACCCAGTCGCAGGCCATGGAACTGGGGCCGCAAAATATTAATGTAAATGCGATCTGTCCGGGTTTGATTTGGACCGATATCTGGCGCGCGATCGGGGTCGTGTCCTATGGTGATGACGAGGCAGCAGCGCGTGAGAGGCGGCAGCGATTTGACACGATCATCGAAACGAGGTGTCCGCTGCGGCGTGAGCAGACGCCTGAAGATATCGGCAAAGCAGCGGCGTTTTTGGCGTCGGACGACGCGCGCAATATTACGGGTCAGGCGCTGAACGTCGACGGTGGCATTGTCGTGAGCTGAGAGGGTACGCCACATACAACCGGACGCACGTCAGAATGATTTCTTGGGGAAAATGGACACCTTTGAAGCTGATGGACATGCTCTTTCCCTCGCGATACCATGTGAATCATCGAGGGACATCATACTTCAAATCTGCTGTGACAGGCATTGCGACACTACCGCTCTTCAAACAGGTATGCGAGCACGAAGCGCACACGCATGCTGGCTCGCCGCGCCACATCGCTGTGGTGGTGACGGTTCTCGAATGGGCGAGTGCACGGCCCTGTCTGCAAGGGCAGCAGCTCGGTATCGAGGCAACAGCAGCCGATCTTGACCTCTGCGATGCTTACACCGCGGACGAAACGAAGGAGTGCGTTTTATGCCGGTCATCAAGGGCTCTCGTGCAAATTACGGAGAGGCTGTTGGCATTCTTACTCTCGATACCTGTTTCCCGCGTCTCCCTGGCGATGTGGGGAACGCCACCACGTTCAAGTTTCCGGTGCGTTTCAAAGTTGTGCAGGGAGCCTCACCCGAACGGGTGGTGCACGATCAGGATCCAGCCCTGTTGCGCCCATTCACCGAAGCAGCCCAGGAGCTGGAGCAGGCCGGATGCCGGGCCATCACTACGACGTGCGGGTTCCTGGCGCTCTTTCAGCGAGAAATGGCTGCCTCGGTCAACGTTCCGATGTTCGCCTCCAGTCTTCTTCAGGTGCCGGTGGTGCACAGAATGTTGCGCCCGGATCAGATCATCGGCATCCTCACGGCCCATTCCGAGGCGCTCAATCCACAGGTATTGCAGGCGGTAGGGGCCAGTGAGGTGCCGTATGTCGTGAGTGGCTCAGAAGAGGCCCCGGATTTTTATAATGTCTTCGTCAAGAACCGAGACTGGATCGACACCGACGCGTGCGCACAACAACTAGTCGGGCTGACCACCCGACTGGTCGAGGAGCATCCGGCCATTGGAGCTTTCGTCTGTGAGGGTACCAACTTCTCCTCCTGGGGACATGCCATCCAGGAGGCGACGGGTCGTCCGTTCTTCGACATTATCACCATGACCCGCTGGATCTATGAAGCGGTCGTAAAACAGCCCGTTTTGCATGGATTCATGTAAGATGTTTGAGACGGTACGCCATGGGGGACCGGGGCAGAGGGCAGGCTCAAGTTCCCTTTGAGCTGGCATAACTCGGCCTCCCACCAGCTCTCCCCAGTGCTCTCACCAAGTAATGTTCACGAATGGCGTGTGAGATTTAGCCAAATACAAAAATGATCTCCAGCTATTTGATGACTGGGTGGACTGGCAGACAAGCCGCCTGCCAATGGAAAGTGTGCTATCCTGTCCAGACAGATCACAGAGGAGGGCAACCGGTTATGACGCGGTTGGCGTTTCGTGTTTCCTGGCGCGTGAGAGGGAGAGACCAATGAGCACCATTCTCGACGCCACCAAGATCCAGGCCCGCGCAGTCATTCCTATCGTCAAAGCCTTGGAGAAAGACCTGGGCAAAGAACGCGCCCACGCAATCGTTGGCCAGGCCATCGCCGGGTCCTATGTGCAGTACCGCCAGAAACGCGGCTTCGAGGTGGATAGCCACCCGCGCGTAGAGCAAGAGAGCGGCCCTAATTTTCCGGTCGAACGCGTGGTGGTCGAGAACACGGAGTCACGCTTCGAATTCAACATTACCGGCTGCCAATTCGCCGAGTATTTCCGCGCCATCGGCGAGCCGGAAATTGGCGCTTTGATGACCTGCGGAGTCGATTTTGCCGCCGAGGCGGCGATGCGGCCGGGCTGGATATTCCGCCGCACGCAAACCCGCATGCAGGGCGCTCCGCACTGCGACTTTCGCTGGGAGAAACGCGAAGACGCTCCCGGTTCCGACAACGCCTGACCAGCCCGCGCAGCCCCGTACAACATTGCCCGGGGCAGATTTGAAATCTGTCCCGGGCAAACGATAGAAGGAACAAGAGATGGTAAACGTAGTCAACATTCAACGCGATCTGGCTGACCTGCCGATGCTCAAAAACCGCGTTGGGCACCCGACAGACGAGGAGTCGCGGCAATCGTTTGCGCAGCTCTACACCTACCGCGACGGCGGCATTTTCGTGGCCCACTTCCAAGGCGACAGCGGCTGGGAGCGGCATCCCAAAGGCGATGAGGTGGTGCAAATCCTCGAGGGTGACACCCACATGAATATCATCGTCGACGATGTCGTGGAGTCCCTCGATCTATCGGCCGGTATGATGGTAGTGGTGCCACAGGGCTGCTGGCACCGCTTCCGCTCCGACACCGGTGTGAAGGTTATGACCACCACGCCACGCCCGACCGAACACACACACGTGGAGGACCCACGCACGGAGACGGCGGCAGAGTAGGGCTTCTTCACGTCTTCGTTGCCAGATGGCGTGTGGACATGCCTCGGCAAACCACAAGGTGCGCTGACGCCAGCCCTTCCCCTATCCCGTCTTGTCTCGCACCTCTCCCGGCGGTACAATACGGCCCACTGAGTTCTCGCCGGGATGGGGAAGCCGTTATGCAGTGCCCGCAGTGTCACCATACGAACCGGGACGGGGCAGAATTCTGTGCGGGGACAATAACCGGGGTCTGTCCCGAATGGCATTAAGTTAGTCCGTATCTGTCTTATGAATCAGTAACTTACGCAGTACTTGTCTCGGCTTTGTCATCAAGGGATATTGCTTCGGACGTCGTTTGCGCACCCGCGGTTCGTAACGATTGGGACGGTGAGGATTGACCACGAGTGCCGGTAGAGGCTCGTCGTCTTGCGCTGACGCCAACCAGCGTAGGGCATCGATAAAGCTGATGCGCTCCATGCCGACCCGTTGACGCCGCGCAGCTTGGCCCATCACCAAGCGCGCTAAATTGTAAATCAACGCAAACACGATCAGTTCTTTGAGCACGCCGTTGACGGTTTTGCACTTCAGCACATCAAGACCCATCGTCGTTTTCACGTGCGCGAAATGCGTTTCAATGCCCCACCTGCCCAAGAACAGATCGGCTAAGTCCTTCGCACTGTAGCGTTGCCCATCGACCAGGGTGGTCACCAAGGTAATAGTCTTGACGCGAAATCCTTTTTGGTGCACGCGGTCGCGCAGTTCTCTCACTTGAAGGCTCGCGGGTAGCTGAGCATACTGCTGCGGGGTCATCCACTGTGGAAGGGTCGTCGGTTTGAGCCAGTGTACCACTTGGTCGTGTTTCCCAAGCGACTTCACCCCACGTGAACGAGGCAAGCCTTTTTGGCCCTTTGGACTTAGTTTTCCCGGTTCCACATGAGGGCGTCCAGGGGTGAAGTCCACGATTTGTTTTTGGTGCATCCGAAAGACAGCCTGCACACCCTTATGGGCCAGTAAAGCCAGGTGGGCATAGGAACAAAAGCTTCGGTCACCTACCAGCACGTCGCCGGCTCGAAGGTCAGGGTGGAGTTTCACGGCCTCAGGGAGGTCACTGGTCCGCAAGGGTGCACGCAGCATTTTCAGCGTCATACCAGTGCCGGCGTGCAAGAGCCCCATCAAGTGGGCCACCGGAAACCCACAACCAGGCTGCTGGCCTCCAGGTTGGCCAAAGTGTTCGTGAAGCTCAGGGGTATCCGACATGGAGAAGCTCGAGCCGTCGACAAAAAAGGCGCGGTGGCCCAACCAGCTGCGCTCGTCGAGCGGTTCCTGTTGTAAATCGCCTCCCACCGCTGTGAGGAGGCGCTTGAAGACCTCCAGGGGGAGTCGCGTGCGGGCTTGGCCATAGGCTGAGGCACTGACCTTGAGCTTGGTGAGGTGCCGCAGATGGGTACAGGCGGTATTGCCGTTGACGACCTGGACGAAAAACAACTGGGTAGTGGTCACGGGGTCGAGACATCGCTCTCGCCACGCATAGAGCATAGACTTTTCAAACGCCATTTTCAAGCCCCGCGCCGACACGGATCCGCCTGTGATGTCGGCGGCGAGCCGCGTGCCGCACGCCAGGGATAAGGCGCTGGCGCAAGGCGCAGGGGGTGCGGCTCGTGTGGCACAACGCGCAAAGCCTCGCTGCCGGCAGATCAGACCACTGGCTACGGTCCGCGCTTGACGGCCTTTGTTGGTGAGATGTCCGGGATTGTCAGCGTCAGTCGCTGTGCAGTACAAGACCTGTGTGCCTCGGTCTTCAGCATTCCCCTGAGCAAAGGGGCGATCCAGAAGATGATGCATGGTGACCTGATACCGTGGGTCTGTCGTTATCATCGAGCATATGGGAGTCGATGGTAGAATCGAGTTGGTTTCGCTGGTAGAGGAAGCCGCAACGACGCTCGGTGAGCGGTTTATGTTGTACCAGATGAGGTTTTCAGCAACCACAGGCAATTTTACCGGATTTTATAGCAATTCGAATTACCCGCAAAGTTGGGGTACGCGACCCGGTGCGCGGCCCGCAGCACGGCGAGCGGACGCCAGGGGCAAAGCGAGCGGCAGCGCGGGGCTTGAAAAGGACGTTTGATTTTCCTATCCTCCTGCAGGAAGAAACGCCACCATCAGAAACGGCCGTACCATGCTAAGGTCACCGCGACCTAGCGACTTGATGCCTTGCTCGCCCACCACTGGCCTGGGGCTGTGCTGACGTGCTCTGGTGGTGTGTGGACGACGGCGGCCGTTGTTGGGAAAGGTGATAGTCTGACAGAAGAACCCGAAGACTCGCCATCGGCTGATCAAGGAGCCGAGCCGCCCCGCTTGAGCTGGAGCGACGAGAAAAACGAGCAGCTCAAGCAAGAGCGCGGGATCAGCTTCGAGCAGGTGGTGCAGGCCGTTGCAACCGGACGGATGCTGGCGAATCTGCCGCATCCCAATCAGAGGCGCTATCCGAATCAGCGGATGTTGCTGATCGACATTGAGGGCTATGGGTACGCAGTACCTTGTGTCCCCACGGATGAGGGGTACTTTCTCAAAACCATGTATCCGAGCCGGCAGGCCACCCGGCGTTATCTACCTCCCAGGAGGGACGACCATGAGTGATGTCAACTGGCGTCCAGAGACCGAAGAAGAAGAAGCGGAGATGATGAAACATCTCGATCCGGAGGAGCGGGAAGAACTGGAAGCCTTGAATGAGATGCTCAGCGATCCTGATTTTGTCCCCCAACCGATGGACCCGGATGAAATCGCCTATTGGAAACAGGTTGCCGAGAACACCTTGGCGCTCTCTGCAGCCATCACCGCGCCGTTGACCCAAAATGATATGCGCGCGTTGCGGGTGCGGGCAGCGGAGGAAGGCCTGACGCCTGAGGCGTTAGCTGGCAGCCTCCTGCACAAAGCCCTCAAGGCGCTTGAGTAATCAGCAGTAATCCCCGAATCTCTATTAAACGCTGTAATTTCAATACGTTAGAATTTTGGCTTTCGTAAACGTAACTCGTCAGCGGTAAGTTCTAGGTGATTTCATGAGCCCACCGTAGCCATTGCCCTCAAAGAGCATATAACCTCCTTCAATCATCAACTGGGTTGTCTAACCCAACCAGGAGGCCGATATGCTCGCCTATATTTCCCATGCCCTCAGCAGGTTTCGTCAACTTATCGAGTCCGAGACGTTTATCAGACGTGCGGGGGCTTCACACCGGCTCGACCGAGACCTTAGGCCGCCCGCTCCGTGCCCGTAACCTCGGCCCAACTCTCAAATCGATTTTTCATTTCGGTGCGGTATTCAGATGCAGACAGGAGGTGACGCCTGGGTCGAAAATGTTGAGAGATAGGACCATAAGCAGACAGAAAACGCTGAGCGTGACCAGGAGATTTAACCCCCTGCATGCGTCGCTCCCGTTGGCGCGTCGGGCGATGCGAGTTCTCACAGCGGTTGTTGAGATAGCGACTCTGACGGTGCTCGACGCCCGGTAATATCTCGCGTTGAGCGGCTGTGGGTACCAGAAATTCATCCGCCGCCCCTGTTATGCCGCAGTATGCTCCGATGCGCCTGATCGTTGCACATTTCAACGCGGATGAATAATTGGTACCCACATCTCGACGTGGCACGTCAGCAGCAAGCCAAATCGCTCGAGTTAAGAGCAGCCACCAGCCTGAGTCGCTTCTGGCAAAGTCAAGGAAAGCGCAACGAAGCTCGTAACCTGTTAATACCCATCTATGGCTGGTTCACTGAGGGATTTGACACGGCAGATTTGCAGGACGCTCAGGCTCTGATGGAGAAACTCAAGGCATAGCCCGACCACCTCCCTCGGCCGCCGCCGCCGCCTCAACTTTTCTTCCCGTCACCGGCAGACGTTTGAGCCCAGCCGCCTGCTTGTAAGGAAGTCGCATGGCTACAACGCAACCGCGCACGGATGCGACCACACTCTTGTCGCTCAACACCCAGGCGCCCCCTGCGCCTTGGCCCATACGCGCCAGGATAAGCGTGGATTCCCCTTGATACCCCATGGGTTTATGCCGCCATCGGTTGGCCCTCCTCTTGGCTTTCCTCATCGCGAGAGAGCACGGCGATCGCCTCGGGCGGCAGCTGTTGTAATGTCCGGCGGCGTGGCCGTTCAGCCAATACCTTCAGGCAGGCCACCCAGGCCTCCGCCTTCCAGCCTAACGCGCCGGTGATCAGCGGGGCGATCTCATCCTTCAGCATCCCCCAGACCCGCCACCACGTTGCGACCCGCTCCTGATCCAGCCGACTCCAGCTATCGCCGAGTTGGCGCCGCATGCGCCGCTCCAGCATCAAAGCGTAGAGTAATTTGCCATGCAGCCACACCTCTGCCAAAGGGCTACCCGCCTTGGCCCGCAGGGCCTCGACATCCAGGACACTTTTCCAGCGTTTTATGGCGCTTTCCACTTGCCAGCGACAGCGATAGAGCGCCATGATCGTCTGGGCGCAAAGCACCGTGGGGGCCAGCGTGGTAAAGACCACCACCCAACCCGCCAGATACAGCGTTTCAGCTTTCGGTGTGCCCTTTTTATGGCACTGACGGCAC
>CAJIAL010000787.1_pt1 | contig 17539 bp, 14 predicted proteins | sample 9199091 | NCBI WGS metagenome assembly CAJIAL01 (sample SAMEA7708270, study PRJEB35096) | sediment metagenome | biome: marine neritic benthic zone biome [ENVO:01000025]; feature: sediment [ENVO:00002007]; material: shallow marine sediment [ENVO:03000034] sea grass bed [ENVO_01000059] ... | reverse complement strand
CTGCAAAGCCCCGATACCGCCCTGAGCGCGCAGCGAAGCCACACTGGCATGCCCGGTTGACGGGTGATCCAGAATGGCGTCGATCGCCCCTTCCTCGCTCTCCCACGGAAAAAAGTCGGTCAAGTTGAGGCGTTCGCTCAAGCGCCGCAGGATCCAGCTCAAGGGACGAGATGCGCCCGCCGGCGGCAGGGCAGGCTCCATGAGGTAGAGATGGGTATTCGTACTCTTGCAGCCAATCTGCTCCAACCAGGCCGTACTCGGCAAGACAATATCAGCATAACGCCGCGCCGTGTCGTTCATGAACAGATCGTAGCTCACTACCAGGTCAGCACGTGAGAGCCCTGCGGCCAGACGCTCGGTATCGGCAAAGGACGACATCATATTCGTGCCGAAGAGCATCATGACTCGCACACGGCCATCATTGAGAGCGTTGATCATTTCCGACATTTGATTGGGAATAAGAGTCATGCCGGGCGGGCGTTGGTCGTCCGCCGCAATAGTGTTCAGCGCTTGGCCGTGCGAGGCACTCCCATGTCGTGGCCCAAAGCCGCCCCCGGCAATGCCGAGATTCCCGGTCAATGCCGGGAGACACGCAACTGCACGACTGGCGAGCCAGCTATTCGCCCCTTTGTGTAGCGAGCTGCCGCCGAGCACGATCATAGCCGGACGCGTTGCGGCATACCGCCGTGCCAGCGCCACGATACGTTCAGGGTCGATGCCCGTAATCTCGGCCGCCCATGCCGGCGTGTACGACTGCACATGCTGCACCAGCTCTTCGAATCCGAGGGTATGCTGCGCCACGAAATCATGGTCATAGAGGTCCTGGGCAATGATCACGTGCATCAACGCGAGAGCCAACGCGGCGTCCGTGCCAGGCCGGAGAATCAATACCTCATCCGAGCGGGCCGTGGCTTCCGTCTGACGGACATCAATGGTAACAATCTCGGCGCCACGCCGCTTGGCCGCGATGACGTGGCGCGCGGTATTCGGTTGGCTGGCGAGATTGGCGCCCCATAGCACGATGAGCTCCGCGTGTTGTCCCATATCCTCTTTGGTGTTGGTCTCCAGAATACCTGTCACACCCAACCCGAAGGCGCCCATACCCCAGCAGATCATGGTGCCGCTCCACGTCTGGCACCCGGCAAAGTTGGCAAAGCGCTTCAGGAGGTGTCCACCGATGCGGGTTCCGTAGTTCGTACTGGCCACGCCGTGCCCGGACCACAATCCCACCCGTTCGTGCCCGACAGCCTGCATACGGTCAACTATACGCTCAAGTACCTCGTCCCAGCTTGCCTGGCGCCAGGCACCATCGGTACGTCGGTCGCGCATCAAGGGGTGCAACAGGCGCTTGGGATTGCCAATGACTTCGTGCGAGGCTTGCCCCCGTACGCACAAAAACCCTTGGCTATCCGGGTTGGCTTTATCGCCCCTGACCCCCAGGAGACGCCCCTCCTCGACGTCGACCAGCATGCCACACAGCGTCGGGTGACAACTCATCGGACACATGGTTCGGACCACACGGGGTTGGCTTGCGCTCATGGACAGTCTCCCGGGCAAAATGGGACAGAGGGGAAAGCAGGGTATCTGGGGCGCATCCTATCGTGCAGCAGTAGCGGAATCAAGGTGCATGAATGTCTCTGTTCCCCAACACCTTCTTCCCTCAAACAATCAAGTGAATAGCTCACGTGTAGTATAAAGGCGTCGGGGAATCGCGACACTACCTGCTGCTTGTTCTGTACTCATGGAGCGCACGGGTCCTCGATTTTCCCGAAACACATCATGCTGCAGCAGGCTGCATCGCCTGCCTTTCTCCCCCTTGAAGTAATTGGTTTTGTTTATCTTATTGACAATAAGAAGCGGCGCATATCTGTCGCAAAGAGTCATCGGCATAGCTCCGGGGGCTCCGGTGCCTGCCGTGTGGCACAGATTTTGCCCTCTCAGAGTGTTGCCTGCAGGCGGAGGACCTGGGGAGGGCCGTACGAAGCAGTACCAAAACGATGCGGCGTCTTCAGGATCGTAGAGGAGAAAATCATTTCCATGCCAAAGGAGGCACAGAGTATGCAGAGGTTCACCAAGCTCATCGGTTTAGTCCTGGCGACGATGTTTCTCATGACGACCTTGGCCATTGCCGCGGGGATACCCGGCATCGTCAAGGAAGTGAAAGGGAGCACCGTCGTCGTGTCCGGTAGCGATGGGAAGGAGCATATGATTCCGGTTAGAAAGGATGCGGCGGCCCAACTGCAGCCAGGTGATCAGGTCACCGTGGATGCGAAAGGGAGGATTCAGAAGGCGAAGTAACCCTCCTTGCTGATGCGCGCAGGGGAAGCGGTTGGAGCAGGTGGGTGTCCCCCCACATCGCCTTGCTCCCCCTTCTCCTGCGTCTCTTTTTCTCACAAGCGCTTGCTTTATTTGCCTGCTGATCCCAAAGACTGCACTTCCTTGGCACCGCACCAGTGTGGCTGCCCACGGAAGCCCCCGCCGCCAACGCATTACGCACTCCGCATCATCATCATCACACATATACACGTCTTAACCGGCTCATCCATGCGCGCTTCTCCTGGGTACTGATGCACGTGTCCCCCCGTGCAATTGAACCGGGAAGATGTAATCGGTAGAATGGGCACCCGCTAGCGAGGAGACCGGTGGGAATCGATAGAGCACTGTGCAGAAACAACGAGAGGGCCTTCGATGCAAGATCGTGGTGCAGGGCGTGAGAACTTTCGCGGACGAGTCGGCATAACTGCCGCAGAATCAGAACCCTGGTGGCCAGAGCGCTCTCATGCGCCGGAAGATGCGCCCCATGTCGTGGTGATCGCCTTGGATGACACCGGCTTTGCGCAGCTGGGCTGTTTTGGTTCCGACATTGAGACGCCGGCCATTGATCGACTGGCCGCAGGCGGACTGCGCTACAACAATTTCCATACCACGGCGCTGTGTTCCCCGACCCGGGCGTGTTTGCTCACTGGGCGGAATCATCACTCCGTCGGGATGCGCTTTCTGAGCAATGTCGATACCGGGTTTTCGAATTGCCGCGGTTTTATTTCCAACAAAGCGGCCACGCTGGCCGAAATGCTGCGTGATGTCGGCTATAACACCTATGCCCTAGGGAAATGGCACCTTGCCAATATGGAAGACTGTACCCCCGCAGGGCCGTTCAGTCAGTGGCCGCTGCAACGCGGCTTCGATCGCTATTACGGCTTTCTCGGTGGGGCCACGGATCAGTTTTCCCCGGAGCTCGTGGTTGATAACCATCCTATCGATCCGCCCAGCGATCCGCACTATCACTTGTCGGAGGATCTTGTCGACCAGGCCATCGGCATGTTGAGTGCGCAGCGCTCGGCCGCGCCGGACCGGCCGTTTTTTCTGTACGTGGCTTTTGGCGCCACGCATTCGCCCCATCAGGCTCCTACAACGTATCTGGAGAAATACAAGGGGCGGTATGACAACGGTTGGGATGTGACCCGGCAGGAATGGTTCGCCCGGCAGCTTGAACTCGGTATCGTCCCGGAAGGGACGCAGCTGGCGCCGCGTAACCCAGGGGTCTTGCCGTGGGACGAACTCAGTGACGACCAACGCCGCTTGTATGCCCGCATGCAGGAAGCCTTCGCCGCGTTCCTGGATCATACCGACGATCAGATTGGGCGGCTGGTAGACTTTCTCACCGCGATCGATGCCCTGGACAATACGCTGCTCATTCTCCTGTCGGATAACGGCGCCAGCCAGGAAGGCGGCCGTGATGGCATGCTGAATGAACTGGTCTACTTCAACCGCCTGCGTCCGTCGGTTGCTGACATGACGAAACACCTCGACGCGATTGGCGGCCCGAATCTGTATAACAATTACCCACGAGGATGGGCGCAGGTGGGCAATACTCCCCTCAGATTCTACAAACAGAATACGTATGAAGGCGGCATACGTGATCCCATGATTGTCCACTGGCCGACACGCATCCAGGATACAGGCGGCATTCGCACGCACTATCATCATGTCACCGACATTCTCCCTACGGTCCTGGAATGCGTCGGCATTGACGCACCGGAGGACTTCAAGGGAGTGCCGCAATTACCAGTCGAAGGCGTCAGTTTCGCCTATACCTTTGCCTCGCCTGATGTCGAGAACCGCCGTCGCGTGCAATATTACGAGATGCTCGGGCACCGAGCGATCTGGATGGATGGGTGGAAAGCCGTGACCCGGCATCGCCTGGGCCAACCGTTTGACGAAGATCAGTGGGCTCTCTATCACACCGACCAGGATTTCTCTGAGTGTCATGATCTTGCCGCAGACGATCCGGCGAAATTGCGGCAACTGATCGAGCGTTGGTGGGTGGAGGCTGGTCGGTATAATGTCTTGCCCTTGGATGATCGCGGCATCGAACTCTTCGTCCAGCGCCGTCCCTCTGTCGGTGGGGAAAGACGCCGCTGCCGCTTTCTGCCCGGCACACCGCATATTGATCGGTTTGCTGTCCCGGACATCCGTAATCGCTCGCATCGCATTCTGGCCAGTATTGACCGGACATCAACGCAACAGCAAGGCGTGTTAATAGCCTCAGGCGCACGCACGGGCGGGTACGTCCTCTATATCCACGACAATCGGTTGGTCTATGAGTACAACTATGTTGGCCGTAGCACTCGGTTGGTCAGCGAGACGGAACTCCCCGCAGGTGCTTGCCATCTGGGGATGCATTTTACGAAATCCGGCGAGCACGTCGGAATGGCCACCCTGGTCGTGAACGACAGCGAGGTCGGCGATACCCCGGTGGAGTTGTTACCCTGGCGTCAGACGATGTACGGCATGGATATCGGCAGAGATTTAGGTTCTACCGTCTCATCGGCCTATACGGCGCCGTTCCGATTTGACGGCCGCTTGTTATGGGTGGAGTTTCACCTCGATGATGATCGGGAGGACACCAAGAAAGCCGCCCGTATCGAGGCCAGGAACGCTTTGACAGATCAATAGTGTTCATGGTGTCGAACACAGAGATGAAGGATAGAGACATGTCAGTGCAATCAGACAGTACTGTAGGCCGTCGCGATGCGGCCGTTGCCAGTCTTGACGTGCAACCCTTGCCGGGAGCCACATTCGGCGGTCTTGTCCGTTTCCCTGGCGCGGCCGATGCGGCTGCGGCTGTGGCGGCTGCTGAAGCAGACCCCGAGGCACTGCCTGGCGCGTTATGCGCCTCACAAGGATTACTCCTACTACGTGGGCTGCGGGGAATCAGTACGGATCCGGAGCTTTTGGTGCGTCTGAGCCGACTCTTTGGTACAGAAGTCGAGAATTACCGCGAAACGCTTACGACGTCGAACATGATCCACGACAGTGTGCCTGAGATCTTCCTCGTTTCCAACATGCCGCCGGCGAACCGTCAGCCACCCGTACAACCCGATCCGCCACGCACCGCTGACGGCAGTTTGCCTACGCAGTTTCCACATCGTAGAGGCTGGCACACAGACCAGAGTTTTCGTCGTCCGCCTCCCGATGTCTCGCTGTTCTACGCCGTGATTCCGGCGCCGAAAGGGCAGGGGAAGACGTTGTACGCCAATGGCATTGCGGCGTACGAGGCACTCCCGCCGGAGCTCAAAACCCGTGTCGATGCGCTTAATGGAATCCATGTCATGCCGGGCACGGGACGGTCAGAACCTGCGGTCAAAGCAGGAGAGATACCAAAACCTCTCTTGCCGCATCAGCAGCCTCAACGGCAGCCCGTGGTGCGCGTGCATCCGGTGACGGGGCAACGTGCGTTGTACCTCTGCGAAGCCGGGCAGATGGATTGGGTGCGGGGACCTTTTGTGGGAATGGAGCCGGGTCCGGATGGCGACGGAGCGGTATTACTGTACGAGCTTATGACGCACATGACGCAGCCGCAATACACCTACGCCCACGACTGGGACGCGGGTGACCTGGTGATCTACGACAACCGCACCCTGGTCCACGCTGCCACGTGGTTTGATGCGGCGAAGCACCAACGGATGATGTGGCGCACTACGGTGATGGGCAACGCCGGCGAGGAGTATGCCGGCGAGACGAAGAGCTGGATACCGCAGACGTAGTCGGCTGCTGCGGAAATCTTCCTCCATCTCACATGGATATCTTCTGTCTGCAAAGGAGAGTATATGCGCATCGCAGTGGCGTCGTTTTCTCACGAGACCTGCACGTTTAATCCCACCCCGACAACGGTCCAAGATTTTGAATGGGGCGGCGTACCCAGAGGAGATGCAGTCCTCGACGAGTCCCGAGGTGTCTCAACATACATTAACGGCTTCATCCAGGTCGCAGACACCGAGCCAGAGGTGGAGCTAGTGGGCATTTTGGATGCGTCGCACTCCCGTGGCGGGTCGTCCGGGAGTTGGCTGACACAGGAATGTTTTGATACCTACAGTCACGGCATAGCCGAGGGCATCAGTGCCGTTGGCGAGGTGGATGGCGTGCTGTTGGCACTGCACGGTGCAATGGCAGTGACAGGTGTGCCCAAGCCCGAGGCCGAGATCGTGCGTCGGGTACGACGGGTGGTGGGGGACAAGCCGATTATGGTCACGCTCGACTTGCACGCCAACGAAGACCAGGAGCTGACGGACGTCGCGGACGGTGTGTTTATCATCAAGACCTATCCGCACGTGGACATGGAAGCCATTGGTAACGTCGCGGCTAGTTGCATGGTCGAGACGCTGAAGGGGAACTTGAAGCCGACCATGGCTATTCGTAAACCCGGTATCATCACCCCCAGCGTGTTTCAAGGCACCGGTACCCAACCCTCACAGGCCATCATGGAGCGGGTGCAGGCGTGGGAAGAGCGCGAGCCGGACGTCTTTTGTGTCTCGGTTGCCTTCGGCTTTGCTTACGCAGATGTTCCCGATGTCGGAGCTACCGTCATTGCGGTTACGAACGATAATCCGCAACTTGCCGAACACGTCGCGCAGGACGTGAGCGATTTCATTTGGGAGCAGCGGGAGCCGTTTGCCGGCAAAACTCTGCCCAAGACGCGTGAAGGCGTGGCTCAAGGCATTGCGGCGGCGCAGGCGAAGCAGACGCCAGTGATTATCGCTGATCACAGCGACCGCATGGGCGACAGCACGCACATATTGCAGGAATTGATCGCCCAGCAAGCACGGCATGTCGCCGTCGTCAGCATTGCTGATGCCCAGGCTATCCAGCACCTGCAGGACACAGCTGAGGTAGGTGATCCGGTGACCATCCAGGTCGGTGGGCATACGACCGCGTGGGCCGGTACGCCGGTGGAGATCACCGGTACCGTGACGTTTCTCGACGATTGTACGTTTACTTTGACGGGACCGATGAGCCGCGGCAAGACGGTGCGGCTGCACACCGTGGCGGTGATACGTTTCGGCGACAACAGCCATGTGGTGTTGACGCCGACGCTTTTCCAACTGCTTGATGACGCGGTGCTGCATGCCGTAGGGTTGCAGCCGGAGGCGATCGACATCTTGGTCATCAAGTCCCGGGTGCACTTTCGGGCCTTTTACGATGACATTGCCGGCACGATTATCGAAATTGACGCGCCAGGTTTGGGGCCTGCTGATTTGAGCCAACATCACTACGAGCATATTCCGCCGAATCTGTATCCGTTGGTCAAGGCATGAGGATACACGATTGCTCCATTACCCTTTGGCGCTCTGTCGATCCCTTGCCTGCCATGCCACGGCTACCAGCATGATCATGCCGCCGAGCAACGTCCATCGACTCGGCACTTCACCCACACCGAGCCAGACCCAGATGGGACCGAGTATGACTTCCGTGAGCGAAAGCATGGCCAGCTCCGCCGCTGGTAAATAGCGCGAACCGACCGTGTACGCCATCAGTCCGCAGCCAATCTGGACGACGCCGAGGATCGTGCACATGCCGAAGTCCCAGAGGCCGACAGTCAAGGCGTGTCCATGCGTGAGGAGCATGCCTGCGGCCAAGAGAGACGCAAAACTCCCGGCCCACCAAGTGGCGGGAAACATATCGAGGTCTTTCCCCTTCCGCAGGGCGATTGTAAACCCCGATAAGCCCAACGCTGCCCCGAGAGCTATAAGATTGCCGAACAAGGTCCCCAAAGTCAGGCTCTCACGTACCATAACACCGACACCGACGAGTGCCAGACTCATCGTTAGCCAGGTTGTGCGGTGTACACGCTCTCCCAGTATCACACGCGCCAGGATCGCGGTAAGAAAGGGCTGGGTGGTGAGCAGAAAGAGCGCATTGGCGACAGTCGTGTGCATCAAGGCGAAAATCCAGCTGGCAAACGCGATTGCCATGCACATCCCCGCCACGGCGGCCATCACTCCGGCCGCGTGCACGGCCTGCATCCACGCCCTGCCATGTCGTATGAGGAGGACTATTGCGAGGGTAATCGCTAAGGTGAGCGAGCGATAGAAGACAATGTGCCAGGGACTGGCGTCTGCGATGAGGCGCACCAGGATCCCGCCAATGCTCCAACAGGTCCCGGCGAGTATAACCAGGGCGACGCCGTTGGTGTGATCACTTCGAGCTGTCACTGCGTTCATGTTGCTATGTGTCCATGCGTGCTAACCACGTACACTTCACCTGGTTGATCATTCCGTACTCAGCACAATCTTGCCGAACTGTTGGTTCGAGAGCATATACGTATGGGCCTCGGGGAGTGCTTCGATGGGAAACACCCGGTCGAGCACGGGGCGAATCTTGCCGTGATGTATCGCGTCGGTGAGATCTGCAGCGCACCGTTCACTGCATTGCAAGGTTTCCTCGGCATTGCGGGTGCGAAAGGTCACGCCAATGAGTTGGAGGCGATTTCTCGCTACCAAGTCGAGGTCGATCTCGGCGATCGATCCGTCGTTGCGCCCGACACTGACGTAACGACCTAGCAAGGTCATGGATTGTAACAAGCCGGGAAAGAGGTTGCCGCCGACTTGGTCAATTACCACCTGCACCCCCTGGCCGCAGCGCTCACGCACGAGCGCTGGCCATGCGGCCTGGGTGGTATCAATCACGTCCGTCGCGCCGAGTGCCAGCAACGCAGCGGATTTACCGGGGGAACGTGTCGTGACGAGAACAGGGGAGGCGCCAACGTGCCGCGCGATTTGAATCGCCGCAGTGCCCACGCCCGACGAGCCCGCCGTAATCAGGACGGATTCACCTGCCGAAAGCGCTGCATTGGTAATCATCGCGTCATGGGCAGTAACCACGACATTGGGCAGTGCTGCGGCTTCGGGAAACGACAGTTGCGTCGGGATAGGCCACAAGGAGCGGGCGTTCACGATTGTGTAGTCGGCGTGACAGCCGGTGCCTCGCCCCATCACGCGATCCCCCACGGCCCAGCCGTCGACACCGTCTCCGCATGCGAGTATTTCCCCCGCGAATTCATTCCCTGACGGCCTGGGGCGCGCTGCAGGGTTGTCTGTACGTTGATGGGGTCGGCCGATCAATTCACCTCGGTTGACTCCGGCGGCTCTCACCTGCACCAGGACCTCCCCTGCACCAGGCTGTGGAGCGTCTGTCTGGCGTAATTCGAGCACACCGCCATCAGGTCCGGGCACGGTCCACCATGCCCGCGCATTGTGGTTGAGTGTATCTGTCATATTGTATTACCTATGCCGAAATCAACGCCGCCAACTGCGGTGGCTCAAGGCATCTCTACGCCACCAGCTTCCTTCACGTGTCGGCAGTGTACCACAGCGACAACGCGAATCCTCGTCGGTCGTATGGCGTTGTGGTGGCGGTCATGCTATAAGCATCTGCATCGCCGGGCCTTACTGGTCATGGAGTAGATACTATCTGATTTGCCGACCCAGCATACGCTCATGTACATCACAGCGAGGATACCATGCCTCAAGATCCTGATGCCCCAGGTTTTGACCACGTCCGGATACGGGAGTATCGCGATGCCGATTGGCCGGCGGTATGTGCGGTCCACGATCGGGCACGGCCCGATGAACTACGGGGTTCATGCGATCCACGGGCGTTTGTGCCGCTTGCCGAAGAGCAGGAGGACATCGAGAGTTTTCAGCGTTCCCGTAAGTTCGTGGCCTGTGTGGGGGAGCAGATCGTCGGTTTTGTCGGGATAGACGAGACGTATCTTTCCTGGTTATATGTGGACCCACCATACTCTGGGCACGGTATTGGGCGGCGGTTGTTGCGTTGCGGCGTCCAGCGTATTGGCCCGCAGGCGTGGACGATAGTCCTGGCCGGAAATACCCGTGCCCGTCGGCTATACGAGAGCGAAGGTTTTCAGGTGGTGGAAACCTTCGAGAGTGATAATGCCGGGTATCCGTGCACCTGCGTCCGCTTGGCGCTTTCCCCTCAGCCCCTGCGTGTCTCAGACCGTAGCGATTAAGACTCCGTAATGCGGTTGCCTGCGTGCGGCAAAAGTATTTTGGCATTCCTCCACGTCCGTGGTATAACAGCTAGCATTATTCTTCAGGAGTGTGATGGTACATTCCAAGGCATCAATAGTACTGTGAATGCAAGATCGCAGAGACAAGGGGGCTGTCAATGCATAGATGGCAACACACAATTTTGATGGTGGCTGCAATTATTATCCTGGCTGGAGCTCCGACCTTTAGCCAAGAGGACACGGCTAAGCTCGAAGCTTTACAAAAGGAACTGACTCAGGCGAAAGCGGACTTGCATACCGTGCAATCGCAACATGCACAAGAGCTCGCAGCGCTCAAAGCCGCGCACAAGGCAGCGCTGAATGACGGGCAGCAAGAGCTCGCTGCAGTGCGCAACAACCTAGACGCACTCAAAAGTGAGAACGCTCAATGGCAAGCCAAACATGCGGCGGCGACTGAAGAGGCGACAACCGCACAGATGGCGTTTACACAACTTCAGCAGCAGGTCGAAGCCCAACAAGAAGAACTGACGCAATTACGTGCCCAATATCACGAAGCTATCCAGCACGTCACAACCTTAGAAGCACAGCAGACAAATCTACAAACTGAGGCCGCCGCACGCGTCGGGGAATTGGCTGCAGTCCAACAGACGTTAGTGCAGACCCAGGCGGAGAGCAGCCAGTGGCAAGCCAAGCATACCGAGGCTGCGCAAGCATTGGCCAGCACTCAGGCACGCTTGCAGGCTCTCCAGAAGACATTAGCGCAGACATTAGCGCAGAGCACCGACTGGCACACCAAGCATATCGAGGCCTCGCAAGCATTGGCTACCACGCAGGCGCGTTTGCAGACCCTACAAAGCGACATGGACCGTATTCACCAAGCACGTAGCCAGCAAGACGCACGGCGACAGCAAGCGGATGCCCACCTCCAGATGTTATCTGCCCAGGCCTCGAAGCTCCTTCAGGACATGATGCAGCCGAACAGTTTATTGGTGGAACAACAGGCTGATCGTTTGCTCCTCCGCATGGGAGCCAGCGCAGTGTACTGGGCCGGAACCGCGTCGCTGACGCGTGAGAGTAAACAAGTGCTGCAAGCACTTGCAGGACTCTTGAAAGAGTTTCCGGATCATGGTGTGCGCATTGTCGGCCATACGGATCCGTTACCCATCAACAGGAAATATCGCAGGCTCTGGCCAACGAATTGGGAATTGTCGACTGCGCGGGCGGCGGCAGTCGCACGGCATCTCGAGCGACACGATGTCTCGCCGGAGCGTCTGAGCATTACGGGGTTTTCGTACCATTGGCCGTTGGCATCCAACGATACGCCAGAAGGTCGACGGCAAAACCGGCGTGTCGAAATTGCCGTAGTGCCGCCAGTGAAAAAATAATATAAAAGATAAAGCCGGAAGGGGAAAAGCGGAACGCTCTGGTCTTCGGAGGGGCAGACGCGCATTCTGATGCATGAAAGAATGCGCGTTTGCCCCGTATGACCTCGAACTCCTGGACTGCATGAAGGTTACTTCTGATTCTCACGCCCTGGCGGAAACAGCCGGTAAGTACCCTCGGCTTGGTTATACGCGACCCGCTCTTGCTGCCGATCTGTCGTGACCCCATACAAATGAAACGTCAGGCGCCCGCCGTTTTCGGCCTTGCCCTGGATGCTGTGAATGTCCTCGGGCATCAACGCCACGCCGGTTCCAGGGGCTGCGACCCGCTCATTCACCACTTGCACCGTACCCCGACCCGGTACTGACCCATCATCGGTACGCTCGAAGAGCCAGTTGCGCTCTTCGCCTTGAATACCCACGATTATGGCCCAGGTGGCATGATTGTGCGGCGGGGGTTTTTGGTCGGAAACCGATGTGGACATATACAGGGCGTATTGACCGTCGTCGTCTTTGTGGAGCAGCTGCATGGGGCGCGGACCCGGCGCCTCGTCTTCGCCCTGAAAATCGGCCAACGGAAACAACTCTTTGCGTTTGGCGACCTTGATCATCTCGGCCTTGATGTTTTCGAGCGTGTCGCGGCTAATCTCGTTGTTCTGCGCGATTGAGCGCACCTGAGTGATCATCTCGTCAATGGCCGCCTGGCGTGATATCGCTACCGTCGATGTTTGTAGCGCCATTGTCTTCACCTCCCCTGTTCCATGGTTATGTTGGCATCCTCGCACCTTCCATACCACAACTACACCGAGGCGGCAAATTCCGGCGCCACTTTCTCGGCAAAGAGCTGCAGACTCTGAGACGTTGCTTCCCAAGGCAGGCTGCCGAGACGGAAGTGCAGAATCAGTCCACCGATACCGGATTCATACACCGGTGCGAGCTTTTCACACACGGTTTCGGGTGAGCCGTAAACCAAGCCGTGCTCGACCGTATTCATCGCATGCCCAGGCTTTCTCTGGGCTTGGGCTTCGAGCTCACTGGGACGATTGAGGCGCTGCCGGGCGTTTTGCAGATGAGCGCGCATGCCCTGAAAGGCCGGGATGCCGATCTCGGCGGCTTCGCTGTCCGTTTCCGCCACAAACACATTGCGCCAGGCCCAGCAGCGTTGCACCGTATCCGCAATGGCCTCGTCATCATACCCAGCATCAGCCATGGTTTGCCGATAGGCATCCACGCGCTCTTGCGTGACCTCATTCGATTGCACATTCATCAAAAACGGCCGCCCTGCGCGAGCCATTTCCAACGTCGATTCTAACCCTGAACAGGCCCGAATGATGGGAGGATGCGGTTGTTGGTACACACGCGGCCGCAGTTCCGGCAGTTCAATCTGCCAATACGTCCCTTCGTGGCGATAATTCTGGGCGGTCCAGACTTTTTCCAGAATCTCTTCGGCTTCCAGGAGTCGCTCATGGCCTTCTTGGGGATCGATGCCATACCCGCGATACTCATAAAAGTTGTACGCCGTGCCGCGGCCCAGTCCCAGAGTGAGGCGCCCCTGGCTGATATTGTCGATCACGGCGATTTGCTCCGCCAGGCGGATCGGATGATACAGCGCCATCTGGGCGACGGCAAAACCGACGCGGATGTGTTGCGTCCGTGCCACAATGGCGGTGGCAAACGTCATAGGATCGACGTAGGCGCAACCGCCGTCAAAATGATGCTCCGCCAGCCAAATGGTATCGAAGCCGAGTGCATCACTGAGTTCTGCCTCGCGGAGGGAATCTTGGATCACATCGAAATCGTGTGCCGATGAGGCGCTGGCGGGAAACAGAAAATTACTGAACTTCATGGCGTATCCTCCTGGCAGAAAACATAGTCCTCGAGAGTATGTTATTTGAACTGCGGCATGACCTTCTCACTCAGCAATTGCAGAGACGTCCGGGTTTGCTCAGGTGACATCAGACCACGATTCGTTAGCATCAGATTGCGGATGCCGACATCGCGAAGCAAAGCGATCTGTTCGGTCACCCGGGCCGGCGAACCCACAAGCGCTTCATTGGTGGTGCGGCTCGGTGTTGGGCCATAGGCCGAACGGGGCAGGGGAGCTGGCGGCTTCGGGAGCGGTTGGTCCGGTGGATTCCAGCGCTGGCGCATATCGGCGATATAGTGACTGGCGTGCTGAAACTTGGGGAGAAATTCCTCTAAGGCCTGGTCATCTGTCTCTGCGACATGGAGCTCGCACCAGAGCCATGAGTCGTCTAACGCTTTGTCGATGCTTGCCTCATCAAAATCAGCGGCGCGCATGGTGTCGCGATAGAGGGCAATTGTCTTGGCCAGGTGTTCCACCGAGCGGCCACGTAGGAGGACGGGTCGGCCCAGGCGGGCCATCGCTGTGATGGACTCCTCGCTCAAACACGCCCGGGCGAGGGGTGGGTGCGGTTGTTGGTAAGGGCGGGGGCGCACAGCCGGAAACGTCACTTGCCAGAATTCGCCCTGATAGTTCAGCGCTTCCGTAGTCCAGGCTTGGACCAACAGGTCCTCCGCTTCCGAGAGTTGTGCCAGGCCTGCGGCTACACTGGTGCCGAAGCCGACGTATTCAAAGGCGTTATAGTTCGAGCCACGGCCTATACCGACAATTAAGCGCCCTTGGCTCAAGTTGTCCAGCAACGCCGTTTGAATGGCTAATTGGACCGGGTTATGTAACGCCATTTCCACGACTCCCGTGCCGATCAACACGCGCTGCGTCTTGACTGCCACGGCGGCTCCGAAGACGAGAGCATCGCCATAGACGGACTCTCCGGTGAAATGGTGCTCTGCAATCCAAATGGCATCAAAACCGAGCTGTTCGACCAGTTCGGCCTCCTCCAGACACGCGGCAATGGCCTGATAGTCGCGCGAGGTATCCAGGTTCATGGGATAAAAAAAGTGACCGAAGCGCATCGTTCCTCCTGTTTCATCACACGAACAGCCCAGTTGACTGCTATGTCACGTTTTTTCTTTGCGTACGTTTTCGGGTATGATCGTGCCCCGTATCCGAGGAAGAGTCAAGAGAAAGACAGCCACGTCAAGGGCCAGTGCGCCATGTGTGATGAAAGGCTTCTATGATGCAGAGCAATGCCGGTTCCTATGCCGTTGCCGGTCGTGAGACCCTTGCCGAAGTCCCGGGACTTCGTGTCCGCCGTCTCACATTAGATGCTGGACAGTGCGTGCCCTGGCACTACCACAGCGAGATCACCGATACGTTTTTTTGTATGCGAGGCCCGATGTGTATCGAGACCCGAAAGCCGACGGCCCTCCATCGATTGATACCAGGTGAGAGCATTGCCGTTCCTCCTGGAACGCCGCATTATGTGCGGGGTGAGGATGACGGGCCGTGTCAGTTCATGATTGTGCAGGGCGTGGGCACGTACGATTTCGTGCCGGTGAAGGAACGTGGAGCATAGTATGCAAGATGAAAGCGCAGCGCTAACCGATCATGGTCTCCGCCATCCACTTGGCATGGCGTGCCAGCTGCTCGTCTTGATCGACGAAGCCCATGAGTTGGACGCCAAGCGGTAACTCCTCGGCACGCAGTAACGGTAGCGTGAACGACGGCGCACCCGTCAGCGTCCAGCAAATTTGGAAACTGCGGTTGCCGGTTGACTCCAGACCGAGCGGTGCCGGCCCGGCGGCCGTGAACGTAATAAGACCGGCCGCACGGGTGCCAAGGGCTGCCACCTGATGGCGAATCTGTGCCCGCTTCGCAACAGCCGCGTTGAAATCTTCCGTGGTTATGGCAAACGAGTGTTCGAGGTTCTCCCGCAAATACGGACTGAGCTTTGTCCGATAGCGTTGGTAATAGTCGCAGTACGGCCAGCGCCGTTCATAGCCCGTAATGGTCCGCGCGATGTCGTCCACGCCTTCCAGCAACTGTTCCAATCTGGCGATGTCCTCACTATCTTCCCGGTCGACAATGTCAACGCCCTGGTGCTGAAGATCCTGGATCAAGCCTTCGAAAGCCTCGAGTGATGGCTGCTCTACATCCTTCCAGGCGGGGGTATACAGACGAATCAAGCGCGTTGGCCGCACCGCGTCGGGTAACGCAGCTGCTCCCTGCATCCCGGGATGTGGGGCGGTGCCACCGACATGATGGGCGATGCAATACGCCGTCCGCCAACAATCTTCGACGCTGGCGGCGATGGTGCCGAGTGTATCATGGGAGTTGGAGATCGGATGAATACCACCCATATTGAGTGCCGCGTGCGTGGGTTTGAATCCGTATGCGCCGCAATAGGCAGCGGGGCGTATGATGGAGCCTGCGGTCTGAGTGCCAAGGCCTGCAGGCACCATCCCCGCTCCGACGGCCGCTGCAGTGCCGCTTGACGAACCGCCGGGAGTCCGGGCGAGATCAAATGGGTTGCGGGTCGGACCTGATGCGCCGCTGGCAAACTCAGTAGTGACGGTTTTGCCGATGATGACGGCACCGCTTTCCCGCAGGGCATAGACAGCGGCCGCGTCACGGTCCGATCGCCATCCGGTATAAATGTCACTGTTCATCTGCGTCGGCATGTCGGCAGTTTCGATGATGTCCTTAATAACCACAGGACAGCCGTCGATTAGCGATAAAGGCTTACTCTGCATGTAGCGTGCTGTGGCATCGTCGGCGGCCTTGCGTGCCATGGCATCATTGCGATGCACGAAGGCCTGAAGAGCCGGTTCGCGTTCAGCAATGGTTTCCAGACAGCGTTCCAGATAGGCCCGTGGTGTGTCACTGCCGTCCATAAAAGCTGCGACCGCGTTACTGAACTGCAATAACAGCGGCGATTTTGGATCGTATACGCGTTTGTGAGCCTGTGTGTGCACCATGCGTTTCTCAACGTTGTCTCAAATAGTGGTTATGTGCAGGGGTAGCACCGGATCGCTATCGGCTCTTGCCTCTCCCCGTGCCACCGAGCCGATGAGCCGGACGTTATGGGCACCGTACCGTGTCGCGATGCGCAGAATCTCTTCCCGTTTTTCGCCAATGTTTTGGTCGATGTGCATGTTGAATTCGCCACTTCCAGGGGAATAGTTATACACGGGCTTTGATATGATCTTGTCAGCAGTATAAGGTTTCACAGTGTCAGGTCAAGCCAGCACCCTGTGACAGGCGGCAGCACTGGTATGTTGAGCGCGAGCAACCGCATCGCTTCGAAAGGTGAGATGGTGAAGGCAATCGTCCAAGACAAGTACGGCTCACCCGACGACGTTCTAAAGCTCCGAGAAATCGACAAGCCGGCGGTCGGAGATGACGATGTGCTTGTCCGCGTTCGTGCAGCTTCCGTCCATCCAGATGTGTGGCACGTTGTGACCGGCCGCCCCTATGTGCTGCGCCTGATGGGGGCTGGGCTACTCAAACCAAAGAACCCGGTTCCGGGAACGGATGTGGCGGGGCTTGTTGAGTCGGTTGGCAAGAACGTCACACGGTTCGCGCCCAGCGACGAGGTGCTGGTATAAGTGCACGCGTCATCGAGGTATCGGCGACCTATGGGATAGCTGGGGCGGTTTTGCCGAGTATGCGCGCGCTCCTGAACGTTCCTTGGAGCTCAAACCGGTTAATGCGACTTTTGTGGAAGCAGCGGCCGTACCCCAAACAGGGGTTTTAGCCCTCCAAGGACTTCGCATGACCGGACAGATTCATCCTGGACAGAAGGTTTTGATTAATGGCGCTGGTGGCGGTGTAGGCACATTTGCGGTGCAGCTTGCCAAGCTCAAAGGGGCGGAAGTCACGGGCGTAGACAAAGCACACAAGTTGGAAGTCGTTCGGTCCGTTGGTGCAGACCACGTTATCAATTATACGCAAGAAGATTTCACCCAAAATGGACAGCGATAT
>CAJIAL010000751.1_pt1 | contig 17545 bp, 19 predicted proteins | sample 9199091 | NCBI WGS metagenome assembly CAJIAL01 (sample SAMEA7708270, study PRJEB35096) | sediment metagenome | biome: marine neritic benthic zone biome [ENVO:01000025]; feature: sediment [ENVO:00002007]; material: shallow marine sediment [ENVO:03000034] sea grass bed [ENVO_01000059] ... | reverse complement strand
TCATCGAGCATTATTTATTCGTATAACTGCTCATAGGTCTCTCTTATCCTGCCATGCAATGACGTACGTTATGCCTCGTTAGCCCGGCCACTGTGCTGGCCAGCTGAGTCCAAGAGGTGTTCTGAGCCGCCGTACACCGTGTTGATCGAGAAGCGCCTGCGTCAGATCCCGCAGGTGCGTCCAGAGACGATGTGTCCGCTCTGTCCCGAGCTGTTCCCAGGGTTCGAGTGACAACGCATCGGTTTCGTCCTCGACACGGGCACGAGCGGCGAGGCCCTCGGCGGTCGGCAGGCCGGTATCGTCTAACCAGCCCCGCTCTTGCAGCGACGCCACCGCGTCATTCCAGATCTCATCCGACCAGCGCCAGCTACGACCATCCCGTTCCTCCCCCGTACTCGCGATCAGCATCGGTGCCGCCTGAGAGGGCGTGAGTCGGGCCGTGATAACAGCGATGGTATGCCCATCACCCCGATGCTCGCGCAGCAGGTTGAGACCGTGCCACAGTGCGACGTGGGATTGGGTTGGCCATGGCAGCGAGGCGTGTGCCGCAAACATGGCCCGGCCCGCCGTGGAACAGCCTCCAAGTGCCTCGCGTACCAGCTCGGCCGCCTCGGTCACCTTAGCGGAGTGCATCTGCTGAGGGAGCAGGCGGCGCAACGCGCCGTCCACGGCCTCAAAACGCGCCGCGACGATCTGCTCCGGGCTGGCAATGCTCCAGGCGGCTGGGATCGAGGGAGAGACCATGTCCACGCTGTGATGGTAAAAGAGCGCCGCGACGACCTCGGCTGACACGGGGCCCAGCGCAGCCGCACGCATCGCGTAGTAGCTCATGCGATCCGCGACCAGACCCAGTCGATTGCAGACGGTCTGCAGCTCTGGCGCACTGTAGCCAACCAAGACAATCGGCTCATAGACCTGCAACATGGCTCGTGGGACACGTGAGTGCATGCCATCTCCTTGAAGTTCTGTCGGTTCTGTCCCGAATTGCAGTACCGAATTGCAGTATGTAAAGGGATTGGTGCATGAATCCCTCCGCCAATCCTGACACCCGTAGACTATGTCTGCAAGGTGTGGACAGCATAAACCACGTCATCCAACGGGGACAACCATGACTGAGCCGCACAAACGGGCCTATCGACATCCGAAAGACAAAGCTGCCTTAGGAGCGACTTGAGCCGCGAACAAAGTAGGGAAGCCGCCGATGGGTATTTTTGGTTATGATAAGAAACACGAGTTTTGTCACGTAACTTCTTGATGCAACTGATAAATAAAATAATTAATCCCATCTCTTACTCTTGCCGTATGTTCGTTCGAAGCCGCACACTGTGCGCCAGGCAGCACCTGACTCTGCACAGATGCGTTCATCTTGGCGGTATCCCATTGGGGACTCGTTATGGAGCAATCCAGGACTGCTGCAAGTCATGCCAACGTGCATGCCTTGGCTGCCGAACTCGGTCTGAGTGACGCGGCGTACCGCCGCGCACTCGAAATCGCTCAACTGACACCGAGTAACGCCGAGTGGTTGCGTTACATCAATCATTTTCTCACCGCGGTCGGGGCCTTGTTGATCGTTGCTGGCGTTACGGCTTTCTTTGCATGGAACTGGGCAGAGCTCAGTTATGTGCGGAAGTTTGCCCTTATACAGAGTGGCATCGTTGGCAGCGTGGTCCTGGCGTGGCGGCTGGGCATCGATTCAATCGGCGGCCGCAGCAGCTTCTTTGCCGCTGCATTCCTTGTCGGGGTGTTGCTCGCCGTGTTCGGCCAGGTCTACCAGACTGGCGCCGACCCGTATGGCCTGTTTCTCAGCTGGGCGGTGTTGATTTTACCGTGGGTGATCATTGGTCGCCAGGCAGGCCTCTGGTTGTTGTTCCAGGTGCTGATGAATCTCGCCTGCATCATGTATTGGACCCAAGTGCTCCATCCGCCTAACGGTTGGTGGCAGTTAGCGCAGTTGCTGGGTCCGCTAGCCTGGCTGAGCACCACGATGATGGACTCCAGACTGGCCAGTCTCTTGTTCGCCATGAACACCAGCGCGTTGCTGGTGTGGGAATTCGCAGCGCGTCGCGGTGTCACTTGGATGCAGGGCCGATGGTTTCCGCGGGTAATGGCATTCGGTGCCTTCAGCACTGTGCTGATACCCACGCTGTTTATCATATTTGCCGCAAGTTTCGGCAAGCGGCCCGGATTAAGTTTCCTCTCGCCCATCTTATATATCGCCGCGATGGCGTCGTGCCTGTACTACTACCAGTACCGGAAGCTTGACCTTTTCATACTCACCTTCTGCGTGTTGGGTGCGATCATGGTGATCACGTCACTCTTCGTCCGCTTCATGTTCAAAGATATCAGCGGTGCACTCATTCTGGCTTTCCTGCTGATAGGACAGGTCGCCGGCGCAGCGTACTGGTTGCGTGAGGTATCACGCCGTTGGGAGGCTGCATCATGAGTCACTCAAACGTTTCGCTGCAGGACGTGCTCGATAGACTCGGTGCAGAAAACCTGCTGCCCGATGCCACAGCCGATCGCGCCGCGACTGTGATTGGGAATATGAGCGCCGTGCAGCCTTGGTATGTACGCACCATGGTTGGATTCGGGGCATGGCTGGCGAGCCTTTTGCTCATCGGTTTCGTGGCGGGCATCGGCTTTGCCGCAAAGGGCGGCTTCATGGTCATCGGCCTCGGAATGATTGTTGCGGCGGTCACGCTGCGCAAACGCTTCGACACTGATTTCGTGGTGCAAAGCACGCTTGCCGTCAGTCTTGCCGGCCAGGCGCTGCTTGCCTTTGGCATTTCGGAATTCAAAGGGCGCAGTGACTTCGAGGTCGTACTGCTGGTCATAGTGATCATGAGCGCTGTCCTGTTCGTCATATTTCCTGATCGCATTCATCGCGTCTTGATGGTGCTGTTCGTCACCAGTGCACTCACCATCTTGATGTATATCTGGGAGCTGAATGCCATCGTACCCTTTCTCGGACCGGCATGGGCCAGCGCGCTCGTATTGCTGTACAAGCGTCAGTCACAGTTCCTGGCAAGCGGTCAAGGCGTCCTGGTGCGGCCGCTGATGACAGGATTGATGTTAAGTGCGTTCGGTTGTCTGTTGGTATCGACGATTTATGTGTTGCCCGAACTGGGTGTCGACTATGCCTTCTACCCGCGGCCATGGATTTCCAGCCTATTGTTAGGTGCATTGTTTATCTACCTTGGTACTGACATCTGGCCGCAGCTTCTTACCGGTACGCCAAGACTCGCCGCGCCCGTCATTTACGGGCTGATGGGTGTCGTGATCGCGGCGGCCTGGGCGGTGCCTGGACTGTTGCTTGCCATGGTTGTCGTGATGTTGGGAGCCGCCTCCGGAAACCGAGTACTCATTGGCGCCGGCATTACTTTTCTTGCGGTGTTCCTGGCGACCTATTTCTACGGCATTCAAATCACCATGCTCACAAAATCAGTGACGTTGGTTGCCAGTGGCGCAGCTGTGCTCCTGGCGCGCTGGTTGATTCTGAAGGTCGTGGCGAATCCTGCACAGGGAGAAGCGGCGAATGTTTAACAGGATATGCAACGTGCCGGATCGTATTCGCCTGCTCGTGATGGGCGCGATGACTGTGGTTATTCTCGCCACTATCAACGCGCAGATTGCAGGCAAGGAACGTATCGTGCGTGAAGGCACGACCGTGTTACTGCGCATCGCTCCGCGCGACCCGCGCTCCCTTGTGCAGGGCGACTACATGGCACTGCGCTATGCGATGGCCCGCGAGGTCGCAAAGGCGGCGAACGCTGCAGGCGTCAGCGACGGGCGCGTCGTTATCGGATTGCAGGACAGTGGGGAAGCCGAATTTGTTGCCATGTATAACGGTCAGTCACTCTCCGAGAAACAACATGTGCTGAAGTTCCGAAAGCGTGGCGAGTCCGTGCGACTGGCCAGTGATGCGTTCTTTTTTGAAGAAGGGCAGTGGAGACTCTATAGCGGAGCTGGCTTCGGTGAACTGCGCGTGGATAATGACGGTGACGCGGTACTCACGGGCCTGCGTGATAGAGATGGCAAGCGACTGGGCGCGCCGCTGCACTGAAAAGGCGTGAGAGCCGTTTATCACCGAGCGCTCCAGGACAACGCGGTAGTTTGCGCATTTGCGCGGTATCTCGGCACCTCCGCTGAAGCCCCCTGGATTCTTTCCTTCGTGGAGATGCTCGACGGCACACCGTACGCTATAGAAGCAGCCTTACGTCACCATGCGGGCGGATGGAGCGTGTGCCACTCGGTCGCTCCCTCATACGCATCGCCGGCTTGCACCAGGAGAGGCTCCGAAAGCGGGTGTCCCACGAATTGCAGTGATAACGGTAGACCCGCTTCTGACAGACCACACGGCAACGCGATCGTGGGTAGACCCGCGAAATCCGATGGCACCGTAAAACGCGACTGCCAGGGATCCCGGTCTGGTGGTATCGGGCCGTAAGCCTGGTCGGCCGTGATGGGATACGCCGCTTGCGCCGTCGACGGGCAGGCCAGGAGATCGACCCCCTGCATGGTTAAGCGCAGCTCGCCGACACAAGCAGCTCGCAGCGTGTTTGCCTGCGCATAATCAGCGGCCGAGAAGCTTGCGCCACGTTCGAGCCAACCCCGAAACCAGGGACCATACTCGTCAGCCCGCTGCGGAAAGTGCTCCCGGTGTGCCGCCAGCGCTTCACTGGCACACAACACCGGCCAGGCTGCGAGATACTCCCGCAGCCGCGCTGGCATCTTGACCGGCACGATGCCCGCGCCGAGGCGTTCCATCACCCGGACTCCTGCGGCGACGGCTTGGGCGAAGTCAGGTGTCATATCCTGCGTCGCATACACCTCATCCCAACCAATACGGAGGCCGCGAACCCCTTTGCCGATTCCGGCAAGCATGTCTGGTACAGGGTCCGGCAAGGATGTCGGGTCGTACGGATCCAACCCGGCAATGGCCTGGAGCGCAATGCCGGCATCGGCACTGCTGCGGGTGAGGGGGCCCACATGGTCGAGAGATTCTGCCAAGGCCAGCACGCCATAGCGGCTGACCCGCCCCCAGGTCGGTTTCAGCCCGACCGTCCCACAAACTGCCGCCGGATGGCGAATCGACCCACCGGTGTCGCTGCCGAGCGTGGCGTAAGCCAGACCGGCTGCGGTCGCGGCACCCGATCCGCTCGACGACGCACCTGACCAGTGTCCCGCCTTCCAGGGGTTTTCTGGCACCTGAAACTTCGGGTTATAGCCGCCCATGGCCCCTTCGGTCAGGTTGAGCTTGCCAAGCATCACCGCACCGGCTGCATTGAAACGGCGCACCACCGTCGAGTCGAAGTCCGGCACGTGGTCGGCATAGACGGCACAGCCGCCCATGGTGCGCACACCCGCAGTGAAACAGAGGTCCTTGACCGCTACCGGGACGCCATGCAGGAGACCCCGGTAGGTTCCGGCTAGGATCTCACGTTCGGCAACCCTCGCCTGCTCTAGAGCCTGCTCAGCCATCACCGTCGCGTACGCCTTGAGCTGGCCGTCAACCGCCTCGATGCGCCGCAAGATGGCCTCGGTGACTTCGACTGGTGATACGGCTTGTGATGCGATGAGCGCTGCGAGCTCGGTGATCGTATGGTAATGGAGTTCTACGGTCATGTCTCGCCCTCGCTCCTTAGAGAAAGTCAGCCGAATAAATAAAAAGTCTGTGCCACAGCGTAGCATCTTCATGAGGCTGGAGATAGGCCAAAAAGGGGCATTCGTGTCAACGCCGTCTGTCCGGGGATGGTTCTGTCGCCGCGTTTCTTCCCCTCTTCCCTCGCGGAGCATTCACCCGCTGATCCGTTCATCGAACCGAAAAGGGGCGATCTCCACGAGTTGGAAACGGTTGAAATCGGGATGCCGGGGATTGACCAGCACGTTGCGTTCCACTCCCTGAGGGATAACGGCGGAGGGAACTCTGAGTGCTACTGATTCGGCGGCGGAAGCCCAGGCGTGGCCAATTTCTTGCACACTGGCCGGAGGCATGTAGTGATCCCAGTTCGGGGGAAGTTCGGCGAGGGGGAGTGTAGTGATCGAGGAGCTGTCGTCGAGCTCGAAGGTGACCAGCCGGATATCGCGGGGAAGGGCAGAAAGACTTGCCTGGTGCACGAGGAATTCGAGGGTGGCAAGGGCGACCGATTCGGCGGTATGGATGACGGGGATGCCAGGGGGCGACCAGCGGCCGCCATAGAGCCTGGCACCTTTGCCAGTCATGTCATGGGCAAAGCGGCCAGGGGTGATGCGATAGAGTCGCATCAGGCAAAGACGCCGTATTCGATACGACCGAGCTCGGTAAGCACCAAATCGACACCGGCCGAGGTATCGAGCAGGCTCATGGGAATCCGTCCGCCCAAGGCCACGATGGGCGCCTGGAGCCATTCCAGCGCCCGTTCTTCATCCTCAAACACTTCAACGGCGCGAGTATAGACCTTGGCGACCTGAAGCATGTGGTCAGAGAGTTCTTTTGGTAAGAACTTGACGTCCTGCTGTTCGTAGCGCTGCAGGGTACGTCTTGAAACGGGCAGGATGTTTTCGAGATCGAGGACCTTGACCCGCAGGGCTTCGGCCAGCCGCTCGAGAGCCTGTTTGGGAAGTCCGTGCCGGATCGCCTCGATCAGGTCGAGGGGGGAGTGCGAACCTTTGATACCCAGCGTCTTTGCCAGTGCCTGACTTGTCATGGTTGGCCCTCCTGTTTGGTGCGTGTAAGCCAGGTGTCAAGTGTCGCAGAAAAAATGACACAAGTCAAAAATGCGAATCACGTACCTCTAAGCGCGGGTTGTCAGCCGCAAAAATTGAGTGTTCCCGCTGAGTGTGACGCTGCCGAGCATCCCATCGTCTCTAAGGGAAGTAACCCACCTAACACGCCTGGAAGTCCACGCGCTGCCTATGTGCTATAGTGCCGTCATATACGCACCTAGCCGACACGACACATCACGTGCCATACGCATCGGGGAAGCCGTTCATGCATATCGGAACCATACTGCACCATCACGCCGCGCGCCATCCGGAGCGCCCAGCGGCCCCGTCCGCGAGCTTCCGGAGAAGCGCCGCGAAAAATAGCGTTTGAAGAGCCTATCCGTCAGCCGAGTTTTTCAACAGTACAGGGTTCTTAGTCCTGGCGCCGCGGGCATACATGGGGGTCCATCCCGCATTATGTATTTGCGTAACTGACCCCCAAGCCGGCTTGGGCATCGCTCTGAATACCGTATGGCGGAATCGGGTAACGCAGACCGTTGGACGACAGCTGTGCCAAGCCCTCGATGATTTTCGGCAGGTAGCGTGGCGGCAAAGCCATGAGCAACTCGTCTTCCATCACACCGCCGTAGCGCCGCTCGGCAAAACACGGGATGGAGAGACTCGGCTCTCCGGTCGCAAGCGCCCGACCCCAGGAATCGGCGCAGGCCGACTCACCAACACATCCCCACTCCAATTTTTTGTAGCCACTCCACTGTAAGCCGTTGATGAACAAAATCATCTGTGCCGGAGTAGCATAAATCAGACAGATATCCGGTGGATCGAGACGCCCCGAAGTGAGCGGCGAGACGGCCATGGCTTTGAACCGGCCGTACGGGACAACGTCCATCGCCCCTTGGTGCGCCGAGGCATCTTCGACGGTTTCGTACCACACCCCGGCCATGCGCTGGCCCGACAGCCACTCGTCGTCTTGCGGATGCAAGCCGATCACCGCACCGCACTGGGCGCCAACCAAATCGTCAACGGTAATACCCACCGTCCAGCCGAGGCGGCACGCCTGGGCCACGATCTGATCCGTGGTGTGAATCGCTTGCGGACGTCGAATGCGCGGAATCGCTTCCATGGCTTCCACGGTGTCAAACAGCTTCATGCCGATGGGTGTCGTGCGCAAGCGCAACCAGCGATTCAACTCGCCCATCAGCGCGGGCCAGTCATACGACTCCGGCTCCACCGGCCCGCCGTCTGCAGCGTGAATATCGACTAAATCTTCTGAGGCCATCTGCGTACTCCTTACGACGAGTCACCATGCAATACATTTTATTACGACATTACGACATTACGACATTACGACATTACGACATTACGGTTGGGGGGCAAAATCAGGCGAAAGCATGACGTACGTTTGCTGCGATACAATCAACGGCCGTGCACGTGGCAAATACTTGCCGGTCCAATCAGGGTCCGCCGCCACTTTGGCCTTCATTTCAGCCATGTGATCGTAGTCGTTATAGGCCCAGATATGCACCACCTGATTCAATTCCCCGATCTCGCTGTAATACCAGCCCGCCAATTTCACCCCGTATTTATCGCGGATGGGCTTGCCTATCTCGCGCACTGCCGCCATATACTCCTGCACAGCGCCGGGTTTCAACGTATACACACGATAATCATAAACCATTGTTCTCTCTCCTCTTGATTTATTGCGCTAAGACTCCGCCGTCCACCACCAGTGAATGGCCGACGACAAACGACGCGGCCTCCGAACACAACCAGATCACCGCCTCAGCCGCGTCCTCCGGCTGCCCGATGCGGCCGGAAGGATTGCGGGCACTGAGCCGGGCTTCGATCGCGGGATCGGTGCCATGCGTCCGCGCGAAACGCTCCGTACGCGTCACCGTGGGACAGACGGCATTCACCCGGATACCGGAGGTGGCGTATTCCAACGCCGCTTGGCGAGTCAGCCCGATAATACCATGATGGCATGCCACCAGCGCCGGGGAAATGCCGTTCAGACCCACCATACCGACCACGGACGACATATTGACGATGACGCCACCGCCTTGCGCCAGCATCTGGCGAATGACGTATTTCATGCACAGCCAGACGCCCGTCAGATTGGTATCAAGCGCCCGCCGCCAATCGTCTTCGGGCATTTCCGCCGTCGGCACGCGCATGCCCTCGTAGCCGGCATTATGCAAGGCACAATCAAGACGACCGTATGCCGCAACCGTCCCAGCAACCATGGCTTCAACATCTGCCTGCTTCGACACATCGGTACGGATAAACGTTGCTGTGCCACCAGCGTCCGTAATCATGCGCACGGTGGCTGCGCCCTCGTCCACACTCCGATTGGCCACGACCACCTTCGCGCCTTCACGGGCAAAGGCCAACGCCGTAGCACGGCCAATCCCCCGCCCGCCGCCAGTAACCAGGGCGACTTTCTCGGTCAATTGTCCTGCCATACTCCTCTTTTCCCATTGTAGGAGACGTCTCTAGACGCCGAGCTCTTCTCCTCACAAGACGAGGCGCCGAAGCGTCATATCGGACACTGCACCCCCGGCGCCTCGCGAGGTTTCAGTTTAAGCCAAGCTATACAACCGCGCGCAGTTATCCCAGAGGATCTTGCGCTTACTCTCGTCGCTCACTCCCTCTAATCCCAGGAACGTATCAATCGCCTTGGGATAGGCAGAATCATCGTGCGGCCAATCGCTCGAAATGACGATGTTGTCGTTCCCCATTGCCTGGATGGCGTACTGCACCACCTCTTCGTCGGGATCGACCGAGACATAGCAATGTTCGGCAAAATACTCGCTGGGAGATTTTTTCAGCGGGAATTGCGACGCATCCCCGAATTTCTCCACGCGCTCATCCAGGCACCATAACCACCACGGTACCCAACTGCAACTGCCTTCCAGAAATGCCGCCTTCAGCCCCGGAAAACGCTCGAACACTCCGCCCGTGAGCAGGCACCCCAGCGCCAGCATGAGTTCCACCGGGTGCGCCGCTGCGTGCGCCATGGCGAAGTTGTCCTTGTAGCGCAGGCTGAGATGATCCTGATACGCCATCTGGATGCCGTGGAACGCTATGGGCACTTGTAAGCGTTCCGCCTCAGCCCAGAGCGGATCGTAATAGCGGTCATACCACTGACGTTCATTCACCGGGTGATTCGACAGCACCAGCGTCACGGCGCCGGTCTCGCGCACGGCACGTCGCGCTTCCTCGACGGCCAGTTGCACGTCGTGCAAGGGCATAATAGCTGCAGGTTTGAGGCGGTTACGATCGGTTGCGCAGAATTCGCCCAGCCAGTTGTTAAAGGCACGACACACAGCCGCGGACAATTCCGGATCAAGGCCGTCAACACCGATAACGTGCGCGCCCAAGGTGCGAAAGACGATGGACACATCAATACCCTCGATGTCCATGGCTTGCAACATGGCCTGCGGATTGTCGCCCGGCAGGTCGTCGGCTTTGTTGGTATAGCGCCCGGTGGCCACATGCCGTTGTGCGGCCTTCTCACTCCGTACGCGCGCCAGTCGCCGTCGTTCCGGGTCGTCGATAAATGCCGGGAAGACTTTGTCAGCAAACTGCCACACGCGCTGCTCGGCGTCGCCATTGAGGGCGACACGCTGCGGTGCCCGGTCTTTGAACTGCGGCTCAATGTACTGGAGCCACAGATCTTGTGGCTCTAACACGTGGATATCGCTATCCATGACTTGAAAACCCTGCTTCGCCATACCCTCTCCTCCCATATGCCCCGAGAGGCATTGTGCGATGTCTGTGCGTTAGACGTGTACTCGGCTGTATAGCAAAATGCCTGGCACGGCGTCAACCATGCACGTGTGATGGACTCGCTCTTGACGCGCTCTGCCAAGACGCTATGATGCCTGGCAAGATAAACTATATATTGTAGACGGACTTGCACAGGGAGTCTCCTATGCCACGCAGACCAGACCGGCAGGTGTTCGTCAGCGTCGATTGGCTAGCCGAACACCTCGACGACGACAATCTCCGCATCATCGATGCCCGCTATGTCTATCCCAACGAATCGCCGCAGGGCGACGAGATGTACGCCGCCGGTCATATTCCCGGCGCAATTTATCAACACTGGCGGCGGGATTTATCCGTGAATACGCCACCGGTGCCGAATCTTCTCCTCGGCCCCGAGGAGTTCGCCGCCAAAATGGGCCAACTCGGGGTGGACGACCAGACCACCGTCGTGGTGTACGATGTGGGGAACGTCATTTGGGCGGCGCGTATTTGGTGGGCCTTACACTACTACGGTCATGACAAGGTCTATGTCCTGGAAGGTGGTGCAGCAGACTGGAAAGCCGCTGGAAAACCCTTGACCACGGAGGTCATTCAACCACAGCCGAAAACGTTCGTGCCGCATACGCGACCGGCCATGCGCGCCTCGAAGGCGCACGTGCTGGCAGCGATCGACGATCCGGACACGACGATCATCGAGACGCGGCGGGAAGCAGGTATTGTGGAAAGTGGCGGTACGGTTCGCGGCGCCTACTGGCTGCCCAGCACGACGGTGTTTGCGCCCAAGGCGAGCTATCAGGCATTGATTTCCGAGGCCGAGCTCGACGGCTATTTGCAGGCTATCGGCGCGGATCAATCAGCCCATTTGGTCGCCACGTGAGGCGGCGGTGTTTCTGCCGCAGGTGTGGCAATGGCATTGTATTTACATGGGTATGATAACGTGGCGATGTACGATGGCTCCTGGACGGAATGGCATCAAGACGCCGCCGCGCCGAAGGACGATGTCGCCACCATGAAAGCGCGGTCGCGTCTCTGAGCACTAGTTGGCGATGGTGGCGGGGATGACTCCCCGTCGCCCAAGAGGTGCAGTAACCGCTCATACTCGAAGCGGTTTGCAAGGCCGCGCGTAACGTATCACACATCTCGTCGGATACCCCCGCCAGAACGTCAGTGGTAGGCCTATGTCAACCTAGAGCATGCCGCTTACAGCCCCGTGCTGTACTCTCACCCACCAAGCGCTTCACTGTGGTCAGGAATATCCCGACAATTATGTCTGTTCCTCCTCTATATAAGTCCGCTTTGAACCAGCAAACCTCCTATATGGCTGGCAACGCGCTTGTGCCTCACGACATGTGAAGAAGGTGACCCATAAGGAGAGAACTATGCCACGCGCCCCCTATCCCAGCGATCTCACCGAGGCCCAATGGAAGCGCATCGCGCCCTTGTTGACCTCGACGAGCCGCAGCGGCCGTCCGCAAGAAGTCGACCGGCGTGAAATCGTCAATGCCATTCTGTATATGCTGCGCAGCCATTGCTCCTGGCGCATGCTGCCGCATGATCTACCGCCGTGGGGCACGGTGCATTACTACTTCCGCCAATGGCAAATGGACGGAACCTGGGCACGGCTGCAAAAGGCGCTACGCCTGCGCATTCGGCAACCAGGGGCACGCTCCAGCACCCTCGCAACAGCCTCGACAGCGTCACGGTCAGCGATTGCCAAGGCGTCACATGCGTCGATCGCCGCTGCTTCTGCTGACTGATAGTGGTTGGTATCATTCCCCAAACGCTACCACCCGTTCAGGCTCAATGGTGTACATGACGCGCACTTCATTCTCGCGCACCGGGGTGTACACGTCACGACCAGTGTATTTCTTCGCCATGCCGTCGATATGCTCGACTGCTCCGTCTTTGGTGACATTGACCACTCGCCCGCGCACTTCGAGCCAAAAGAATGGGCTTGCCGGGTCCACCAGTAATATGGTGGCAAACGATCGCCGCTGCATATTCCGGCTTTTTTGCCGATCCTCCGCCGCGTTGACTCGCACGTAGGTCCCATCGTAATCACACCACACAGGGTTTACCTGTGGCCGTCCATCCGGCATAATCGTCGCCAAATTCGCCAACACCGGCTCGTCAAATAGTCGCTTGTGACTCTCGGGAATTGGTACAGCCATCGCAGTGCTCCTCACACAAGGCTCAACATTTATGGATTGTTTCTACCGCACGTGCGCGTCACTCTATCGCATCTCCAGGTCTTCTTCCAGCTTACAGAAGGGGGGTGCAGCACAATGCTGAGCCCCTATCGTGTGCTGGATCTGGCTACCGAACGTGGTCTACTCTGCGGCCAAATACTCGGCGACTTGGGCGCCGATGTGTTGCAGATCGAACCGCCCGGCGGCTCGCCGGCTCGCCGCCTTGGGCCTTTTTACCAGAACGATCCGCATCTCGACGGCTCGCTCTTCTGGTGGGCATACACCCGGAACAAACGGAGCATCACCCTCGATATCACCACCCCCGAGGGCCAGGACCTCTTACGTCGCTTAGCCTCGCAGGCGCATTTTCTGCTGGAATCCGACAATCCCGGGACGCTCGCATCATACGGACTCGGTTACGACGACCTCGCTGCTGTTAACCCTGCGCTCGTGTACGTGTCGATTACTCCATTTGGCCAAGACGGCCCCAAAGCGCATTATGCCGCCAGCGATCTGATCGTGCTCGCCGCCAGCGGACCACTCATGCTCACCGGCGACGACGACCGCCCGCCGTTGCGGGTCAGCGTGCCGCAAGCCTATTTGCACGCCAGCGCCGAAGCCGCGGTTGCCGCCCTGATTGCTCACCACGAACGTCAACGTTCGGGCCAGGGTCAGCACGTGGATGTCTCGGCCCAGCAAGCCGTTATGCAGGCGCTGCAGTCGTTCTGCCTGGCTTTGCCGCTGAATGATTCTGAGTTGGAACGGCTTTCGGGCGGGGTAAAACTGGGCTCATTCATCGTCCAGTTGGTGTGGCCTGCGGAGGATGGCCATGTGGCGATCCTGTACCTCTTCGGCCCGGCCATCGGCCCGTTTACACGGCGCTTGATGGAGTGGATGTACGAAGAAGGGTTTTGCGACGAGGCAACGCGGGACAAGGATTGGATCGGCCTGCTTGAACAGCTGCTGACAGGGCAAGAACCGCTGGAGGAATACAACCGCCTCAAAGAGCTTGTGAGACGATTTACCATCACCAAAACCAAGGACGAACTGACCCGGGAAGCGTTGGCCCGCGGCCTACTCATCGCCCCCGTGACCACGATCGACGAGGTCGTGACAAGCGAACAACTCGAGGCCAGAGATTATTGGCGCACCCTCGGCCACCCGGAATTGGCTCGGACGGTGCGCTACCCGGGCGCCTTTGCGCAGTTTAGTGCCAGCCCCATCACCTATCGCTATCGCCCGCCAACTGTCGGCGAGCACAATCAGGCCATCTACATGGACGAGTTGGGGCTGAGTGTTGATGACATAGCGACGTTGCGCACGAAAGGAGTCATCTGATGGCTGCTGCTACAGAGCTCCCACTGGCGGGAGTCAAGATCGTCGATCTGATGTGGGTCATCGCCGGCCCGACGGCGACGCGTGTACTGGCAGACTACGGCGCCACGGTCGTGCGTATCGAGTCCAGCCGTCGCCTGGACACCGCACGCACCATTGGTCCGTTTCACAACGGCGTCCCCGGCCTGGAAAACTCCGGGCTGTTTCAGAATATGAACGCCGGCAAGCTCGGTCTCACCCTCGATATTTCGCAGGAAGCCGGCCGCGCCGTCTTTCTCGACCTGGTGCGCTGGGCCGATGTGGTGACGGAATCGTTCTCACCCAAAGCCATGCGGGCGTGGGGCTTAGACTACGACGCACTTAAGCAGGTGAAGCCCGACATCATCATGCTTAGCACTTGCCTCATGGGCCAAAGCGGACCGCAGGCGCAGTTCGCCGGCTTCGGCAATTTGGCGGCGGCAATCTCGGGCTTTTTCAGCCTCACCGGCTGGCCGGATCGCCCTCCTGCAGGACCATTCAGCGCCTACACGGATTACATCGCGCCACGCTTCACCGCGGCGGCAATTCTGGCCGCCCTCGAGTATCGGAATCGCACCGGAGAAGGGCAATACATCGACCAATCGCAGGCCGAGTCCGCCCTCCACTTCCTCACTCCCGCTTTACTGGAATACACTGCGAACAGGAGTAGGCCAAAAGCGGCGGGTAACCGCGATGTCAATATGGCGCCGCACGGCGTATATCCCACTACAGGCGACGATCGCTGGGTGGCTATCGCTGTGCGCGACACCGAACAGTGGGCCGATTTGTGCATGGCCATGCAGCGTCCGGAACTGATTGACGATGCCCGGTTTGCCACCATTGCGGCGCGCTTGGCGCATCAAGAGGCCCTCGACGACATCATCGCGGCGTGGACGCAAACACGGAACGCGCAGGACATCGAGGTTATTTTGCAGGAGTTGGGTGTCCCCGCCAGCGTCGTTCAAGGCTTGTACGATGTGGCCAATGATCCCCAGTTGGCGCACCGGCAGCATTTCGTTTCTATTGACCACCCCATCCACGGTACGACAACGGTCGAAGGTCCCCGCGCCAAGCTCTCACGCACTCCGGGCCAGGTGAGGCGCAACGGCCCCACCCTGGGGCAGGACAACTACTACGTTTTGGAAACAATTCTCGGCTATCGCCCCGAGCGTATTGCCGAACTCGACACCCAAGGCATCTTGCAGTAGCTGTCCTGGCGAGAGAATGGGTCTTACCCGTTAAACGCCCGCGCTAACTTGCGCCACCGCGCCTCGTGTTCCCCCGGCTTGAACGGATGATACAACGCGATGCGGTCGAATATACCGTCGTACTTCGCCTGCAACTTCTCCGGGATGGCATCCGGGGCGCCCTCAACGGCAAATACTGTAAGCATCTCGTCCGTAATCTCTTCGGCCATGCTCTGCCACTGGCCCTGCGCCGCTTTGCGGTTTAAACGCGTAAACGTCTCTCCCCACCCATGGGTATCGAGCACTACCCGGTAATTACGCGTCGAGGCGTAAAACGCAATCTGCATACGCACCTGCTCTCGCGCCGCCGTCATCTCCGCCTCGCTATCACCAGTAATCACAAACGGCATACTGGACAACACCACATGCTTCCGGCTCCGCCCCGTCTTTGCCGCTCCTGCGTCGATGTTCGGAAACACGACGTCATTGAGATACGGTACCGAATGCAGCGGGTGCACATGCAAGCCGTCGCACAACTCCCCGGCGAGACGGCACATATACGTATTCACTCCGGCGATATAGATCGGCGGCACCCCATACGGATGCGGCCCCGGATTGAACGCCGGTGTCATCAAGCTGAGATTATAAAACTCGCCCTTTACGTCCAACGGTGTGCCGTTTTGCCAGCAATCCCATACGGCGCGGATGGCGAGAATCAACTCCCGCAGCTTCTTCGCCGGTGACTCCCAGGTGACGCCAAGACGGCGCACGTTGTGCCCCTTCACCTGCGTCCCCAGTCCGAGCGTGAAGCGCCCTTTCGAGCCTGCCTGGATATCCCACGACGTGTGCGCGGTAATCGTCGGGCTGCGCGGAAAGGCCAACGCGATTGCCGTGCCCAGTTGTAATGTTTGTGTCTGCGTTGCTGCCACGGCCAGCGGCAAGAACGGATCATGCTTCGACTCCGTCGACCACAGCGTGTCGAAGCCGATATCTTCGGCAATCTTGGCGTATTCAGCCACTTCATTGAGTTCCTGGACGGCCAGCGTCGTGTCGAGTTTCACTCCTGTCTCCTTCTGTTGGGTTATTGCAGAGCAGGCGTATTGTGCGCGATCGCCTCCAAGGAGTCCAGACACTGCTTGCTGCGCCACTTCACAGATTCCCAGACGGCCGTCCCTCTGTACCATCCACCCACAACGTGGCACAATACGCCAGAGCCACGGCCCGACCCTGGCAGATACCATCACAACCGCTGCACGATACGTGAGGACCTTGCATTTATGGCACCAGCGATTTTGTATGATCAACGCGACGCCATCGTCGTTATCACCATGAACCGCCCGGAAGCGCTGAATTCGATTAATCGCGAACTGCGGCAGGAGATGTCCGAAGCGCTGGAGCGCTACGACCAGGACGACAGCGCCCGGGTGGCCATCATCACCGGCACGGGGCGAGCCTTCTGCGCCGGGCGGGATTTAAAAGAACGCGCTGCAGACAACGCCGCCGGGGTGCAAGCCAAAGGCAGCGATAGCCTGGGCACGGAAACCCTCGGACTCTTTCCGCGTACGTGGAAACCCTTGATTGCAGCCATCAACGGCTTTGCCATGGCCGGCGGGTGGGCCATCGCGCAGATGTGTGACCTCCGCGTCGCCGCCGCAGACGCCAAAATGGGCATTAGCGAATCGCGCTGGAGTCTGCTACCACCATTCGCCGCCGCCCTCCCCAAACTGATGCCGATGGCCAACGTACTGGAGCTTGTCTTCACCGCCGAGCCGATCACGGCGCAACGAGCCTATGAGATCGGCTTCGTCAACCGCGTTGTGCCCGGCGAGCGCCTCATGGACGAAGCGATGGCATTGGCCAATCGCCTGGTAGAAATGGCCCCGCTATCACTGCGCTACTTTAAAGAGATGGCGTATCGCGGTGTGGAAATGAACGAAGCGGGCATTACCTCAATGACCCGGCACATCTACGATAAGTTGCTGGAGAGCGAAGATTCCAAAGAGGGGCCGTTGGCCTTTGCCGAAAAACGCGCGCCGCAATGGAAGGGGCGGTGAGAGAGGGTGGAACTTAGGCGCACCAGCAACGCATAAGCTCCACCGGCAAGTGAGGGCTGATAGCAAGGTCGGCAGAATAGTGCAACATCGCGTCACACGACCCCTTCCGCACGCAACGCCGCAATGTCATCCGGTGCCATACCGAGCATACTACCCAGAATTTCCTCGGTGTGTTCGCCTAACGCCGGACCGGCGTGCGGTACGCGGCCGGGAGAGGCAGACAGCTTCGGCACGACCGCCGGCTGCGGTAGGGAGCCAAGGGTGGGATGCGGCACATCGAGCAGCATGTTGC
>CAJIAL010000002.1_pt1 | contig 17595 bp, 17 predicted proteins | sample 9199091 | NCBI WGS metagenome assembly CAJIAL01 (sample SAMEA7708270, study PRJEB35096) | sediment metagenome | biome: marine neritic benthic zone biome [ENVO:01000025]; feature: sediment [ENVO:00002007]; material: shallow marine sediment [ENVO:03000034] sea grass bed [ENVO_01000059] ... | reverse complement strand
TAACGAAACATTTTTCGATAATGTCCGGGTTCCCCGCGAAAATGTCGTCGGCGACGTCAATGAGGGATGGCGCATTGCCATGACGACGCTGACCTATGAACGCGGCATCTCGACGCTCTCCACACAAGTGCGCATGCAACAGAATCTGCAAGCGATGATCGAGTACGCACGCACCACGCGTCGCAACGGTCATCCACTTGCCGACGACCCATTGCTCCGGCAAAAGTTGGCGCAAGCCCATATTCGCATTGAAGTCATGCTCCTCAACCTCTACCGGGGCATTACCACGCAGTTGCGCGGCCAACCTCCTGGTCCCGAATCCTCGTTAGCCAAACTCTACTGGAGTGAATTGGACAAGTGGATGCAGGAAGTCGGCATGGAACTCCAAGGCCCCTATGCCCAGCTCATGCACGACTCGAAATACGCGGTTCCAGGGGATTGGCAGTACAATTTCCTGCGGAGCCGCGCTGGCACCATCTACTCCGGCACCTCGGAAATTCAAAAGAACATCATTGGGGAGCGCGTCCTCGGGTTACCGAAAGGCTAAGTGCCCTCTCATGTTGTACGTCACTTCTATCTCTAGACTCATCCATCAGAGGAAACATCTGTATGTCTACCGGTGATGCTACGCGGCTGCAGCTCAAAGATCTGCAAGCCCTCAGTCTGACGAATTATGCGCGCGCCCATTGGAATCTGCCTCCAGCGGTCCTGTATGAAATCATTACACGGCGGCAAGAAGGGCTCATTGCCCATGACGGTCCTGCAGTAGTCTACACGGGGGAACATACCGGTCGTTCGCCGAATGATAAATTTCTTGTCGAAGAGCCCAGCAGCAAAGACCTGGTGTGGTGGGAAGGCTCTAACCGGCCATTTACTCCTGAGCATTTCGCCTCGCTCATGCATCGTATGCTTGCCTACTACCAAGGCAAAGATATTTTCGTGCAGGATTGTTACGCCGGTGCCGATCCCGCCTATCGCACCTCCATACGCGTCATTACCGAAAATGCCTGGCATAGTCTCTTTGCCCGCAACATGTTCATTGTCCCGCCGCGGGTGGATCGCGCCACCTACACACCTGACTACACCATTATTCATGCGCCGAATTTCCATGCCGTACCAAACATTGACGCCACCAAGTCGGAAACGTTCATCATTATGAACTTCGCGGCGAAGCTCATCCTCATCGGTGGCACCGCCTATGCCGGGGAAATTAAAAAATCGGTCTTCACGCTCTTAAATTACATTCTGCCCCAGCAGCGGGTCTTGTCGATGCACTGCTCGGCCAATGAGGGTGCCAATGATGATGTCGCACTGTTTTTCGGGCTCTCCGGTACCGGGAAAACCACCCTCTCGACTGATCCACACCGTCGGTTGATTGGTGATGACGAGCATGGGTGGAGCGACAACGGGGTATTCAATTTTGAAGGCGGCTGCTACGCCAAAGTGATCCGGCTCTCAGCAGCCTCTGAACCGGATATCTATAGCTGTACGCGTCGCTTCGGTACGGTCCTGGAAAATGTCGTGATCGATCAGCATACCCGTATGCTTGATCTCGATGCGGATACGTACACGGAAAATACCCGCGCCGCGTATCCCATCACTCACCTGGATTCGTACGTCCCCAGCGGCACAGGCCGCCATCCGCAACACGTGTTCATGCTGACGTGTGACGCCTTTGGCGTGTTGCCACCTATTTCCCGTCTGACGCCAGAACAAGCGATGTATCACTTCGTCTCCGGCTACACGGCCAAAGTTGCCGGCACCGAGCGCGGTTTGGGCAATGAGCCCGAAGCGACGTTCAGTCCGTGTTTTGGCGCCCCGTTCATGGTTCTGCATCCCGGGGCGTATGCCAACTTACTTCGTGAACGCCTGATGAAACATCACGTCACGTGCTGGCTCGTCAACACAGGCTGGAGCGGTGGCCCCTATGGCGTTGGAGACCGCATGTCAATCGCGCATACCCGTGCACTGATCAGCGCGGCACTTAACGGCAGGCTGCAACACGTGCCGATGGTGGAAGACCCGATCTTTGGCGTGCACATTCCCACCACGTGTCCTGAGGTCCCCGATAAGGTGCTTCAGCCTCGGCAGATCTGGAACGGCACAGCGGCATACGAAGCCAAAGCCCGGCAACTAGCGCAGAGCTTCCACGAGCATTTTGCCCCACTCGCTCATGGTATGGATGACGCGGTACGCGCTGCCGGCCCGAGGGTTGAGTAAGCTTGGCGCGCGAAAAACACCGAGGACGTGCTAACGCACGGGGAGTACAGGCAACAGTGCAGGAGGAAAAGTCGCGAGCGGATGGTGGCATCGTGTTTAGTTTGCTGGCGTGTCTATTCTTGGCAGTAAGCTTGTTTTTCTTCTTCCGGAATAATGCACTGCTTGCGCATGGTGGCCGTAACCTCTGGCATCTGGAAACCCTCGTCATGCTCGGCGTACTCGGCGTTCCTTTTGTGCTGGTACTGCTGCACGTCGCTCGGGGGTTACGCCACTCCCGCAAGCAGTCTTGAACCTGGCCAGACCATGGTGTTCCGTATGAGACAGGCACAGCGAGGTACCGCATATGGAATGCATATGCAGTATGTTAAATCAGCTCCGCACCACGACCAAAGGCGGCGAACTCTTCTTCGAGCAGGGCACGTGCGATGATCAGCTTGTGAATCGTCGGTGTGCCCTCTTCCAACCAATTCAAACGTGCATCGCGGTATAACATTTCAATCCGACTCGATTTTAAGTAACCAATCCCGCCATGCACCAGCAACGCCTTGTCTGTGACGCGGCCGACGGCCTCCAGGCCAAACAGCTTACACATTGATGATTCTTCAGGAATACGCTGACCCGCATCGTACTTGCTCAAGGCATCAATGATGATATGGCGGAGCGCATAGATGTCCGTGGCCATCTCGGCGAGATAGCCCTGAACGGCCTGGCGACTCGCAATAGGTTTGCCAAATGTCACTCGCTGCTTTGCCCAGTCGACGGCTAACTCCAGCGACCGCTCTGCCGTGCCCAATGCGGCAACGGCAATGAAGACGCGACTAATTTCCAAAAAAGCCAGGAGTTGTTCCGCTCCCATGCCTGGTTGCCCCAACACATGGTCGACCGGAACCGGGACGTTCTCGAACGTCAAGAGGTCGTGCGAAGCACCGACACACCCCATAGTGTGGGCCAGCGGTTCAATCGTGAAGCCCGGCATGCCACGCTCCACCAGGAGCACACTGAACTGTCGCTCGGCGCCAGGCGCCTCTTGCGTAAAACAGAAAATGGCGAATACATCGGCCTCGCGGGCATTGGTAATGAGGTGCTTGCTCCCGTTGAGGACATAGACATCACCCTGCCGTACCGCAACCGTTTTACTATCCAACCCGGAGCCGCTGTCCGGCTCCGTCAGCCCGAAACACACCAGCACGTCACCCGTTGCCATGCGCGGCAAGTAATGTTGCTGCTGCTCCGAACGCCCGGTTTCAATCATGTGGACACTGCTATTATGCACGTGCAGCATGGCACGGAGTCCCCCGTGCACTTTGGCGAGCTCTTTCAGGATGGGGGCATATTGCATCGTCGATAAGCCCAAACCACCGTAGGCTTCGGGCACCAGACAATCGAACAAATGGTGCTCACGAAACTTCGGTCGCAAGTCGTCAAAAGGGATGAACTCGTCCTTTTCGATCTGCGGCACAAGCGGATCAATCTCCTGCCACAAAAAATGTTTCACGTCCTGCACATAGGCGTGATATGCTGCCTCAGTTGGAAAAATCATGGTGTGCTCCGCAAGCGTTATACAGAGGAGGGTAGATAAATCGTGGCGCGAGATCTCTCACGAATCAGTCAAGTAGGTTTTTGGCGATCGTATGTAACTGCATAAACGACGTGCCCTCGTAGATTTTGCCGATCTTGGCATCGCGATAAAATTTCTCGACTGGCGCGTCTGTCGTAAATCCAATACCACCAAACACTTCCACGGCCTGTGAGGTCACCCGTTCGGCCACCTGGGAAGTGAAATACTTGGTCATCGCCGCCTGCTGAAGAAACGGTTCACCGGCATCTTTCAAGCGTGCGGTGTTGTAGACCATGAGCCGTGCCGCTTCAAGCTCCGTCGCCATCTCCGCGAGCTGAAAACGTATGGCCTGAAAATCCGCAATGGGCTTGCCGAACTGCTGCCGCTCTTTGGCATATGCCACAGCGGCATCTAAGGCCCCTTGGGCAATGCCAACCATCTGTGCCCCGATACCGATACGACCTTCGTTCAGTGTCTCGATCGCGACCTTGTAACCCTCACCGACTTTGCCAAGAACATTGGCCTGCGGCACCATGCACTGATCTAAAATGAGCTCGCACGTGCTGCTGGCGCGAATGCCCAGTTTTGTTTCCGCTTTACCGACCTGAAAACCAGGAAAATTACGCTCCACCAGAAACGCGGTAATACCCTTGTAACCATCCTCCGGGGCAACGTTGGCCATCACGATATAGAACCCTGCTTCGCGAGCACTCGTAATCCAGAGCTTACGGCCATTGAGCACATAGTGATCGCCTTCCAGGGTTGCCCGAGTCTGCAGCGCAAAAGCATCACTCCCGGAGCCAGCCTCAGACAAGGCGTATGAACCAATGGTGTCACGGGACAACTTCGGCAAGTAGGACGCTTTCTGCTCCGAGGTGCCCCAGCGCAGAATGGCATTAATAACCAGGGTATTCTGGACGTCAACCAGCACACCAATAGCCCCATCGACGCGCGAGAGTTCTTCAATCGCCAAACAGGCCAGGAAAAAACTGCCCCCGGCCCCCCCATACTCCTCAGGGATTTCAATACCCATAAGCCCCAAATCGAACAATTGCGGTAGCAGAACGGGATCGTACTGCGACGCCTCGTCCATCGCTGTCACCAGTGGCGCAACCGTTTCTTGGGCAAAACTCCGAATGGTGGCGCGAAAAAGCTCTTCTTCTTCACGGAGCTTGGTTAACGGCTGCACAGCCGAGAGCACGGATGTATCCATATCCCCTCCTGGGTGATACGTGATTGATCTACGAGATATATATAGATCATTGTAGCACTGTGTAACGGCCCTCTGGGCTTAAGTCCCCTCCAGGCCCCAGCTATGGAGCTGTTCCGGAACAATACGTAACAACACGCGATTGGGCGGCATGGTGGCCCCTCCCCAGAGTGTTGCCAAATAATGTCATGTGAACACCGTACGTGAGCGAGCCTCCTCCAGTGAGCTTACACGCCACTGGAAACGTGTGTATCAGGACGGGCGGTGTGCGGTGGGGCATCGTTTCCGTGGCGAATACGCGAGACTAATGCCAAGCTCGTTTGCAGCGTCTTGAGTGGCTCACCCAATGCGTGTGAGACAAGACGGGCACACCCCAAGGCACATCCTGCTTCGCAGGACTTATGGCGATTATTGTTACGGAGATCCGTCGGGGTAAGTTCCAGAAGGGGTTTGCTAAACTCTTGATTTTGGCTGCAATACTGTACATCACCGGCAGCGTTGACATACAGAAATTTACGTCCCCCCAAGCATTTCCAAGGACGTGAATCATCTCCCTGCAACATGTCCACAACATGCTTGCGGTAGAACTGCATCCCGGCATACAAATTATGCTCTTCCAGCAGGCGCACATAGTGTTCGCCCTGGATAGCAATATGCCCACCGGGTTCATGGAGAAGCGAGAAACTAAAATCGAAGGGAAGATCGACCAACAACTCGCGAAACTCGTCGTATTGCTCGTATGTTTGCGGCGTTAGGACCGATTGAATTTTGACCGAGAAGCGGGCTTCTTGCGCCAACAAGCGGAGCTTGGGCAGAACGGATTTCAATGCCTTGTGCGAATAGTCCGTCGATGTAATGGAGTCGACGCTAATCTGCATCATGTCGAGCCCAGTGTCGTTCAACGTGGCAATCTTGGTCGTATCGAGTAAAAAGCCATTCGTAATTAAAATCACAATGTTGCCGGCAGCTTGGCGGGATTTGATGTAGCGAATCAATGTGCCAAGATCGGGATGCATAAGCGGTTCGCCACCGAGCAGATCATAGACCATGACACCTAACGCATGCAGCTTGTCAACGCGTTGTTGCAAAGTCGCAAGTGGTACGGGAGGGGCGCCAGGAATATACTCATTGCAATAACCACAAGAGAGATTACAATTATCAGTTACGACCAACTGTGCGTATAACGCCCGGTTATCTACAATGCGTTTTATTCCTTTGAGTACAAATTTCGCACCAGGCATCGCCTTGCTCCTTGCATGTCACTCACCATACGCCTCCACGTCCATCCACAATAGTAGCATGTGGCTCCCGAGAGCGTCTAGACAACAACCAAGAAGCGTACAGCGCTGTAAGCGCGCAGAACCCTTTGAGTCAGAGACCACAGAATGCCCCACAAGACAACTGGTATTGTTTTCGTTGCTTGCGAATCCTGGTCACTCGACGTTGCGGGGGTTCGTCTGTTACACCGTCTTATTCTGACAGGCCACCGCGCTGGTATATACCATTGGCGGCTCTTGACCTCGGCGAATACCGCAGATGTCCAAGCCTCTCTTGCAGCCTCTGCCAAACTGCGGAAACTCGATTGTCAGGTCTTGGATATGCGTCAGACCCCCGTGGCCGATATGCTTGCAACCCTGCCCGCTGGCGATGTTCTCATAGTCACGACCCCTGCGGTAGTCGACCATCATCTCCTGGCCGAACTCCAGCAGGACACCGTCACCGTGCTCGGTGTATTACCCGCCTCGACGGTCACTGCCGAGAGTGTTAACGTTATCGATGGACTTGTTACAACTCAGACACCCACGACCTCGTCGACACACAATGCCACCGGAATATTCTACTGTTCTCGGAGCCTCCTTGATACCGTGTTTCCCCCCATCTGGTCACAGCTGGGCACGACGTCTGCGCCTCTACCCGTATTGCTTGCCGCCCTGCTGGATCAGACATCTATCCAGGCCATAGATATCAGCCACCATCTCTGGGTTCCACTCACGGCACTATCAGCCGCACACATCGCCACGGCAGAGCACCAACTCCTCCAACGTTTGGGACGCCAAGATGAAAGCCCCATCGTAAGCCGTGTCAACCGAGCACTATCTCGGCAAATCACGCGTCAGCTCATGCATACGTCCATCACACCCAATCAGATTACCGTGGTATCGGCTTTCATAGGGCTCTGCGGTGCCTTTCTGCTCGCGCAACCTTCGCAACTCTGGCAAGTCTGCGGCGGATTGCTGTTTCTCTGCTCGACGATTATCGACGGCTGTGACGGCGAGATTGCGCGCCTGACCTTTCAGGAGTCGGCTTTCGGGGCCAAGTTTGATATTGTCATGGACAATGTGGTGCATCTTTTCTTGTTTCCGAGCCTGGCTATTGGTCTGTATCGTCAATACGAGTCTCCCCTCTATCTCATACTCGGCGGCCTGGCCGTAGGTGGAGTCGTGCTGTCCATGATCGTGTATATGCCTCATCGCATGCGCCCACAGCGGGTCGCGAGTACCCAAACGCGCTTGCACGATAGTCTCGCTAGCCGCGACTTTGCCTACATTTTACCAGTGCTTGCTCTCGTCAATGGGCTCTCCTGGTTTCTGTGGGCCACAGTGATTGGCACCTACCTCTTTGCCGTTGCCTGGCTCGTTCTCACCCGACGTGCGCGCCAGGGTACACACTAACTCAATTCATGCACCTCGTCCTACACGCACGCCTCTCCCTGGTGATTATCCAGCGTCAGCGGACGATATCCATGGCACTGCATCACGGGTAGAGGGGGGTATTGGCGGAATGACGCATTCGTGCGCGACCGTACACACAAGTAAAACACACTACCGCGTGTTGTCACTGTGCGTTTGGTAAACTGACATGTGCCACACAGCCCTGGCTCATCCATGCTCTCTTTCCCTTATCTATCAGCGGACTTTCGTCCCCTACGCCAAGCGAGTATAATACCGCATCATTTCCACAGATCAGACCTCGGTGGGAGAACCAAAGACCACAGGACAAAGGGGGACGAGCAGTGCCGAACATTAAAGCGAGCGTCATAGGTGCTTCCGGTTATGGGGGAGCCGAAGCAGTGCGCCTGCTTATCAGTCACCCGGGCGTAGACCTGATCCACGTCACGGCAGAAACCCAGCAGGGCCTTGAGATGTCGGCACTGTATCCCAACCTACGACACTTTGTCGATCAGGCAATGATCGCAGTTGACGCCGAACGTATTGGCCACGACTCCGACGTGGCCTTCGTCTCTCTTCCCAGCGGCAAAGCGATGCACATAGTGGGTGCTCTCCTTGAGCAAGGCACAAAAGTCATTGATATCGCCGCGGATTTTCGCCTACACGATGCCGAGTTGTACCCGACTTGGTACAAATTCACCCATATTGCGCCGTCCTATCTCAGCGAGGCGGTCTATGGCTTGCCGGAGCTGCACCGTGAAGCCATTACAGACACTCGTCTGCTCGCCAATCCAGGATGTTACCCGGCAGCCTCAATCCTGGCGTTGATTCCACTCATGCGTGCTGGTGTGATAGACCCCGTCGGCATTGTTATCGACGCGAAATCCGGCGTCTCCGGGGCCGGTCGGGGCGGTGGTGGAGGGTTTGGCTATTCCGAAGTCAATGAAAATTTGCAGGCGTACAGTGTCATCGGGCACAACCATACGGCAGAAATCGAGCAAGAACTCTCCGGGATCGCTGGGAATCCCGTGCAGGTCGTATTTACCCCGCACTTGGTACCCATGACACGCGGCATTCTTGCCACAGTCTACGCCTCGCTTAATACGTCTTTAGATGAAACAGAAGTCTTGCACCTGTATGATGAGACGTATCGCCATGCTCCCTTCGTGCGCGTCTTGCACAATGCGTTACCCCAAACCAAGGCCACTTTGGGCTCGAACTATTGTGATGTCACCGTAAAAATCAATGCCCGCACCGGCCATGCGATTGCTATAGCTGCTATCGACAACTTAGGGCGGGGGGCCGCGGGGCAAGCGATCCAGAATATGAACTTGATGTTTAATCTCCCCGAAACAACAGGTCTGGACTTCCCCGGTGTGTTTCCGTAGGAGATCGGACATCTTTCTAACTTACTCGTTTATCTTGTCACTGTGCTGGAAGTACGTGAGCGTACGCCGGAGCCCCTCTTTGATATCGACACGCGGCTCAAAGCCTAACAGCTCCTTTGCCCGCCTGACGTCCGCTTGCGAATGCTGGACATCACCCGCACGTGCGGGAAGAAACTCGATACGCGCCCGGCACTGACTCAACTCCTCAAGATATGTGATAAGCTGCAAAAGGCTCGTGCGGCCTCCGTTGGCAACATTCACGACCTGCCCCGCCACTCCTGCGGCGGTCATGGCCAACATGTTACCGTGTACCACATTCTCGACATACGTGAAGTCACGCGATTGATGCCCATCACCGAACACCGGCAGTGGCTCGCCCTGCAACAGTGCCGTGATGAATTTTGGAATGACCGCAGCATACTGGCTGTGCGGATTCTGCCGTACCCCGAAGACGTTAAAATAACGTAGGACAACGGTCTCAAGCCCGTACAAACGACTAAATAGCCGACAATATTGTTCGCCCGTATGCTTCGCCACCGCATAGGGAGACAGCGGATTGGGGACTTGTTCCTCATGCTTGGGTAACTCGGCACTATCTCCATACGCCGAGGACGATCCAGCATACATCACACGTTTAACCCCAGCGTCACGCGCCGCGACAAGGACACACAATGTCCCTTCCACGTTGACGCGATTGCTCAGCACAGGCTCTTCAAGGGAAAACGCCACCGACGGGCGGGCGGCCTGATGGAACACATAATCGATATCGGCCATAGCGGTACGCAGAATCTCAGGCTGTAAAATACTTCCATCAATGATTTCGAGAGAAAACGGCTGGTCCTCCGCCTGCAATTCAGCCTGTACAGCATCCAGATTATGCGCTGTACCTGTAGCAAAATCATCGACCACCCGCACCTTGTGCCCTTGCCTGAGAAGGCCCTCCACCAAATGCGATCCAATAAATCCAGCTCCCCCAGTGACTACACATGATGCCATACGACGACAACCTTCCCGTATTGTGTGATGTAACGTCTCGACAATGCCACAAGTCGCGCATCGAGCACTACAGTTTAAAAATTTTTTCTCGACCGTGTGCCACATCCCGCGTTGCATTCCGCGTATCCACAATGCGGAGTGCATGGTCAACAATCCAGTCATAATCAAACGTGCTATGATGGGTGGTAATCACGACACAATCCACGTCGCACAAGAGACGCTCATTTAAGTCCACCGAAGACAAGCCAGACATATCAACCTGAGTCACATGCGGATCATGGAAACACACGTCTGCCCCTTTATCATAGAGCAGCTTCATCACCTCCAGAGCAGGTGATTCCCGAATGTCATTTGTATCGGATTTATATGCCACTCCAAGTACAAGAATTTTGGCCCCCTTGATACTCTTACACACGTCGTTGAGGACATCGCCAACACGCGTCACGACGTAGTGGGGCATATTCGTATTAATATCATCCGCTAACTCGATAAAGCGGGCCCGGTAATCAAGCGTTTTGAGTTTCCACGCCAAATAATGCGGATCGAGCGGGATACAATGTCCGCCCAGTCCAGGCCCCGGATAAAACGGCATAAAACCAAACGGTTTGGTCGAAGCCGCGTCGATCACTTCCCATACGTCCAACCCCAAACGGGCGCACATGAGGGCCACCTCATTGACCAAACCGATGTTAACGGCACGAAACGTGTTCTCCAACAGCTTGACCATTTCCGCCGCGCGGCTCGAACTTACCGGCACGACAGTCTCGATAACCTGTTCGTACAGATGGGTGGCAACCTTCGTACACTCGGGAGTGAGTCCCCCAATAATTTTCGGGGTATTTTTGAGCTGAAACGTTGTATTTCCCGGGTCAATCCGTTCTGGAGAAAACGCCAAAAAGAAATCCTTTCCCAGCCCAAATCCTGTTTCTTGCATACGTGGCAAAATGACCTCGTCTGTGGTGCCTGGGTACGTCGTACTTTCCAGCACGATCAGTTGTCCAGAACGCAAGTGCTTACAGATAAAACCTGTTACTTCAATGATATACGAAATGTCAGGGTCTTTCGTTTTGCGCAACGGTGTCGGTACACAAATACTGATCGTATCAACATCGCGTAACACAGCAAAATCGTTTGTGGCCTGTAACCGCTTTGACGCCACTACCTCGTGCAGATCTTCGTGCTGAATATCATGAATATGACTTTGGCCTGCATTAATCCCTGCAACCCGATCGGCATCGGTATCAATACCCGTCACACGATAGCCCGCCTGGGCAAATTCGAGCGCGAGCGGAAGCCCAACATAGCCTAAACCGATAATGCTGACATGGGCTGAGCGTTCCGTTATTTTCTGCTGTAATGTTTGCATAGTGCCTTAATCTCCAGAGGATATGAATCGCAGAGGTTTGATACGCAGATACAGGGGGGGAAACGACGAGCCCATAGTCATCTCACCAAGCGCAATACGTCGGAGCCATTGGTGCCATCTATTGCTCGGCCGTAATGACTTCGTCTTTTGGTTTCTTGCGCCGGACGAGTGCCTCGACAGGACCTAAGAGGGCATAGCCAAAGAACATGAGGAAGAGTGACAGTGCTGGGGTAATGAGAACCACGAGCGCAACGAGTACCCCTCCTGCCAAAACATGCACAGGACGCGGTCTCTTCAGTCGAAAGTATTTAAAACTACGGTATTTAAAGTTACTTACCATCAAAAAAGCGAGGACATACACAGCCAATACAAGCGAGAGCGGGCGGTCTGGATCGACACTCTCGACTCCGCCATGGAGTTTATGACTGAGCAACACTGCAGAAGCAATCACACCAGCAGCCATGGGGATCGGCAAGCCGGTGAAATGATCATGAGGCTCCTGCGTCGTCTGTACATTGAAGCGCGCTAAGCGTAACGCGCCGCAAATCACAAAGAGAAATGCGGCCAGCCAGCCGAAAGGTCCAAATGGTTGTAAAAGCCAGGAATAGAGCAGGAGACCGGGCGCAAGCCCGAACGACAAGAGATCAGCGAGTGAATCGTACTCGACACCGAAGGCACTGGAGGAATTGGTCAGACGAGCAACTTTGCCATCCAAACTGTCGAGCACTGCGGCAAGTAAGATCGCCAGCGCCGCCTGGACGTAACGGCCATTCAGTGAAGCGATAACGCTCGAAAAACCGCAGAGTAAATTGCCACTTGTAAAGAGATTGGGAAGGAGATAAATACTGTTTTTCATAGGTCGCGTGATTCCTTTAGGATCGCGAGAACGCTTTCCCCTCCCCTTACACTCTCTCCAACGCTGATCAGTACCTCAGCTTCCGGAGGAAGGATTAAGTCGGTACGAGAGCCAAAGCGTATCAGGCCAAAACGCTGGCCTTTCTCTAACACATTGCCGGGCTGCACACGGCAGACGATACGCCGTGCCAAGACACCAGCAATCTGCTTCACCACAAACGTATACCCCTCGTGCTCAAGAGTAACGGTGTTCGCTTCGTTAACCGACGAAGCCTCCCGGTGATACGCTGCGAGAAATTTACCGGGAGTATACGTAACTGCACGGACGCATCCTGCATACGGCGCACGATTCATATGCACATTCAGTACGGAAAGAAAAATGCTGATACGTTGTCCCTCCTGCCCTTCAGCGATTTCCATAACACGGCCGTCCGCAGGAGAAACCACAGCACCCGGCGTCATCGGTATCTGACGCTCCGGATCACGGAAGAATGCCGCGACACACGCTGTGAGCATTCCCGAAATACATGTTAGAGGCCACCATCCTACCAGAGCACTCACAAGCGTCACGGAAGCGAGAGGAAGCAGAAAGATATATCCTTCTGGCGCCAAAGGTATGCGCCATTGTCTGCCGACGCTCATGACACATGCCTCCAGATTATGACGCGCATGAACGGGTCTCTAGCAGTCGGGGCAGGGGCATTATGTCTCACCACATGTTGTAAGCGCACAAAATATAGTTGATTATAGCATGCGCTGTCCGCGCGCAATAGCGATTTTCCCTGTCCGGACGACCTCTTTAATCCCAAGCGGTTTGAGTAATCCAATAACCGCACGAATCTTCCCTTCGTCGCCCGTAATCTCTAACACATACGTGCGCGGCGTAACATCCACAATCTTGGCGCGAAAGATATCTGCAATCCGGAGAATCTCTGCACGCATATCCGATTCTGCCGTGACTTTGACCAGTACCAACTCGCGATCCACATGCGACTCTTCACTCAAATCAGTCACTTTGATGACATCAACGAGCCGATTCAACTGCTTGTGCACTTGCTCCAGAATCTTCACATCCCCCTCTGTTACCAACGTAATACGTGAAATCGAAGGGTCTTCGGTTTCTGCAACGCACAGACTTTCAATATTGAAACCACGGGCGCTAAACAACCCCGTAATACGCCCCAACACACCAAACTTGTTCTCGACCAACACGGCAAATGTGTGTCGGCTCATTCCGTCAGTCTTCGTAGACATACTCCCCACACTTACGCCAAAAGCATATCTTTAATCGACCCACCGGCCGGAATCATGGGAAAAACATTCTCCATCATCTTCACGGGGAAATCGATTACCACCGGCCGGCGCAGACGAATCGCCTCTTCCAACACCGGACGGACCTCACTGGGCGTCATGGCCCGTAAACCGACAGCACCATACGCCTCGGCAAGCTTGACATAATCCGGACTGACTTCCAAACTTGTGTCGGCATAGCGCCCGTCATAAAAAAATTGCTGCCATTGGCGCACCATACCCAGGCTATGATTATTGAGAATGGCCACAATCACAGGCAAATCGTACTGCACGGCTGTCGACAGTTCCTGCAGAGTCATCTGGAAGCTCCCATCTCCAGCAATATCAATCACCAACGCATCCGGATACGCAATTTGCGCCCCAAGTGCGGCGGGGAAGCCGAATCCCATCGTGCCCAAGCCACCCGAGGTGATCCACTTCTGTGGCTGCGCAAAATGATAGTACTGTGCCGCCCACATCTGGTGCTGTCCTACTTCCGTGGTGATAATGGCCTCGCCTTGCGTCACCTCGTAAATCTGTTCGCAGACAAACTGCGGCATCAATTCGCCCTCAGGCTCTTGGGCATACTGCAACGGGAAGCTGGCTTGCCACTCCGCAACTTGGGCGAGCCAGTCGGCATGATCACCGTGCCAATCCTTCTCAAGTGTCTGTAATTCGGCAAGTAATCGTTGGAGACAACGCTTCACATCACCAACGATCGGCAAATCGACCGACACATTCTTACCGATCGAAGACGGGTCGATGTCAATGTGGATGAACTGTGCGCCAACGCAAAACTCTTCTAAATTCCCCGTGACGCGGTCATCAAAACGGGCACCGATGGCCACAATCAAGTCGGCAGTGTCCATTGCGGTGTTCGCCGTCGCCGTGCCGTGCATACCAAGCATGCCCAACCATAGTGCATGGGTAGCAGGAAATCCCCCCAGTCCCATCAACGTGTTGGTCACCGGCGTCGCGGTGAATGTCCCGAGTTGATACAACTCCGCCGCGGCGCCGGAAAGTACCACACCTCCGCCGGCATACAGCACCGGACGCTGCGCGGCAGCTAGCATCTCCGCCGCCCGCCGGAGCTGCCCGGCATGTCCGTCGACCGTCGGCTTATACCCGCGCAAATTGACCCGTTCCGGATAGACAAACTCGCATTCACCCGTGGCAACATCTTTCGGGATATCCACCAAGACCGGGCCAGGCCGGCCGGTCGAGGCAATATAAAACGCTTCCTTGATGGTGCGAGCCAAATCCCGCACGTCCCGTACCAGAGTGTTGTGCTTGGTACACGAATGGGTAATTCCGACAATATCCGCTTCTTGAAACGCATCATTGCCGATAGCTCCCGTTGGGACTTGCCCCGTAAAGACCACGATGGGAGTCGAATCCATAAAGGCATTGGTCAAACCTGTCACCACATTCGTGCCACCAGGACCTGAGGTCACAAGCACCACCCCCGGCTTGCCGGTGGCGCGTGCATACCCTTCGGCCATATGCACGGCGCCTTGTTCATGACGCGTCAAAACATGCCGCATGCCAGCGCGATACAAGGCATCATTAATGGGAAGAATGGCCCCCCCCGGATGCCCAAATAGGGTATCCACGCCCTCCCGACGTAAGCTTTCCACAAAAATTTCCGCGCCATGCATGGCCCGTCTCCCTCCCCTACATCTTCTTCCTATTAGTGTGACCACGTGGCCCCATACAGCCAGTCGTGTTTCACAACACAAACGTCCCCTGTACGGCGACAGCCGCCTCTCAATGGAATATGCTTCCCTAGGACAGTAGGGAGTCTCTCAAGCTGTTTTGTATTCGCCAAGAATCGTGAGTATACGGTCTTTACCCGCCAGTTTCAGCTTTTGCAAGCGTTTCCGGTCGACTTCTTGCTCGCTCGTGAGATAGCGCATCTCATTATAACTGGCAAGCTGTGTCTCATAGCCCTGATGCTCTGCGAGCAAGCGACAAAATTCTGCATTCTCTTGCTTAATCTGCTCAATCACCCCTGCATCAATACCTTCTAGCATACGCGTCCCTTCCCAAATACCTAATCAGCCTTACCCTCCGAGGGTATTTCACAACGACAAACCAGCTGCGGCATTCGCGGCCACACGCGGCATACGTGCATCTGCCGAACGCACATACAGAGGCTGCGGGACAGAGAAGGACTCAGCTCCATCGGTATGGAAACACCAGTACCCTACCTGTGCGACAGCCGCCGCCAGCCCCGGTTCTGCCATGTGCGTGTTTACACACACAGCACGCTCACCAAGACACGTAGCAAACGTTCCTCCATACACATCAACACCACTGCCGAGAAATAACGTACGCTCTTGCACCAGTGTACACAACACTTCCGGCGTAACCACGATGCCAGCATGCTCCTCGTGAATCTGCTCGCCATCTCGACGATACAATGCCGCATACACTTCCCCTTTGCGCGCATTGATAACCGGACACAGAAGACCCTGCCAATGCGGCACAAGCGCAACCAAGGCCTCGAAAGCGTTACAACCAATCAAAGGTTTATTGTAGGCCAAAGCCAGTCCCTGCGCTGTCGCAAGTCCGACACGAATACCAGTAAACGCGCCTGGGCCAACATTCACGGCAAGCAGCGTAACATCGGCAAGCTCGTACCCCACCTGCGCACAGGCAAGATCGACAAGACGCAACAGTGGACGAGAAGACGAGGCAGGTTGTTGCACAGAAATGGAGGCGAGGCACCGCGTGTCTTGTAGAAGCGCGACACTATCGGCAGGGCCTGAGGTATCAATGCCAAGAGCGAGTATCCCGTGCGTTGCTTCCGAGCTTGCCATGGCTAACAGTACCTGCGACGTCTGTCATTGACACGCAAGAAATGAGGCTTGAGAACATGCATCCTAAATACACCGCGCTGAACATAGCATGGGGTCTTGTTGTCGTCAAGTCGACTTGCTGCTTTTGCCCTCGAGAAGTACAATGCCTACAAGAGGCGAACACACAAAGAAAGGCGTAGAGATAAGAATGTGCGTGCGGAGCAAGACACTGTGGTGTGCTTGGTTGGCCCGAAGCTGTATCATCGTCTTCGGAGCGATACTGCTGAGTTACTGCACCCCGAAAGAACAACCGAAGACGCCGGAAGAGTATTTACAAGCAGGCAACCGACACCTGCAGGGTAAACGGCAAGAGAAAGCTCGAGAATACTACCAAGAACTGCTCGAACAATTTCCGGAAAGTACCTACAAGGCTGAAGCACAGTTTCAGATTGCTGAAGCGCTGTACCAAGAAGAGAACTACCTCGAAGCTCGATTCGAATATCAGAAATTCCTCGAACTCTACCCTACCCATGCACTTGCCAGTCGCGCCCAGTTTCAACTTGGTATGTGTAGTTTTCAAGAAGTCCAGCACCACGATCGGAATCAGCAGGCTACGCAGGACGCGTTGCAAGCCTTTCGTCTCCTGCGCCGCAAATATCCGCAAGATCCGCTCGTGCCACTGGCTGAAGCTCGTATTCGCCAACTCCGAGATCGCCTTGCCAAACGTGAATTCGCGATCGCCCGCTTTTACTATCGTAAAGGTGCATATCACGCGGCAATAGGGCGTTTTCTGAATCTTATCCAGGTCTATCCAACCACGCCTGATTTGGCGGAAGCGCTCTATCTACTCGCACATAGTTACCGCGCGGAAGAAAACTATCCCAAGGCTCAGCGTGTCTTGCGCCTGCTCGTAGACCGGTTTCCACAGAGTAAGTACGTGGCGCGAGCGCGGGCCCAACTACGCCGTCTGCCGCAGACAGGCATCGCGTTGCAGTAGGGGACGAGCATGGATGGAGCCGCCCGGCAACGCCAGAAGATAGCCGCGCTTCAACGTGATACCGTGACGTAACGCCATTTTCTGAGTAGACACACACAACATCGACACACACACATCACCTGCATGCTCCAAGAACAGTCGGTGCGCGCAGAACAATCCAATCAGTAACCCGAGTGAAGACATATGACGATGACCTCTCACGATCGGGGCGCAACGCCTCGCCCTATAGCGCGCGAAGGCGTCCC
>CAJIAL010000320.1_pt1 | contig 17653 bp, 17 predicted proteins | sample 9199091 | NCBI WGS metagenome assembly CAJIAL01 (sample SAMEA7708270, study PRJEB35096) | sediment metagenome | biome: marine neritic benthic zone biome [ENVO:01000025]; feature: sediment [ENVO:00002007]; material: shallow marine sediment [ENVO:03000034] sea grass bed [ENVO_01000059] ... | reverse complement strand
CATGGACTACCGATACCTCGCCGATGCGGTCGACCTGAAACGCATGCGCGCCGCCGTACGCCGCAGTGTGCGCTTTGCCCAACGACCCGAGTTTCAATCCATCGTGGCCGGTCGCATTTCCCCGACGGACAATGATCTGATCTCGGATCGTACCCTCGACGCCTGGCTACTCCGCAACGCCCGTACCGCCTATCACGTCTCCGGGACGTGTAAAATGGGCCCCGTATCGGACCCCATGGCGGTGGTGGACCAGTATGGCTGTGTCCACGGTCTCCAGGGACTCCGAGTTGTGGACGCCTCCATTATGCCCGACGTCATCCGAGCCAATACGAACGCGACCACCCTCATGATCGGGGAACGCATTGCAGACCTGATGAAGATGTAGTTCGTAGCGTTGTGTCTGTCAGAGACGAATGCAATGGACTAAAACCAACCGGACCAGTAACACCAAACCGCCAACAGGAGTGAGCTAATGGACCTGACATACTTCATCTTCGAGCGGCCCCGCGACCATGTGGCCACGATCACCATCAACCGGCCCGAAGTGCGCAATGCCATCAACACGCCGGCCCACAAGGAGTGGAGCGACCTCCTCGATCAGCTGGCCATCGACGACGATACCTGGATCGTCGTCATCACCGGTGTCGGTGACCAGGCGTTCTGCGCCGGACGAGATCTCAAACATCTCACCGCCATGCGTCAAGCAGTGCCCGAGGTGCGCCAGGCTGATGCCGAGATGATGGCGTCAGTCACCCGGCTCATCGAGCGTTTCGACTTCCCCAAACCCCTTATTGCACGCGTGAACGGTGTTGCGCTCGGTGGTGGTTTCGAAGTGGCGCAGGCATGTGATCTTGTGGTGGCCGCGGATCATGCGCAGTTCGGACTGCCCGAGGTGCGCCGCGGCATTTATGCCGGCGGCGGCGGGGTGCATCGCTTGCCGCGCCAGATCCCGTTGAAGCTGGCAATGGAGTACCTACTCACGGGCAAGACGATGACGGCACAACGGGCGTTGGAGTTGGGCATCGTCAACGACGTCGTGCCCTACGCCGAACTCGATGCGGCGGTGGACCGCTTGATCGACGAGATCATGTTGTGCGCCCCCCTGTCGGTCCAGGCGACCAAGCAAGCGACTATGCAGGGCCTCGACAAGCCGCTGCCCGAGGCGTTCTACTTCGACTATCCTGCCGTGCGGGCGATGCGCGCGAGCGAGGATGCGATCGAGGGTCCCAAAGCCTTCGCCGAAAAGCGCACGCCCCAGTGGAAGGGGCGCTGAGCGGCTGGCGTCAGAATGTGGCTAACGCACGGTCCGCGCGAACGTTCTGATATCCTCGATCAACAGATCAGGCTGCTCCAGAGCTGCGAAGTGCCCCCCGCGAGGCATCTCGGTCCATTGCGTAATATTGTAAAGACGCTCGACATAGGAGCGAGGTGGCCACGCTAAAAACTCTGCTGGAAATAGAGCCGCCGCCGTGGGCGTCTCGACGCGTTGGTCTTCCTGCGATAAAAAACGACCGCCTTCTTCACGTCGACCGTAATAAATCCATGAGGCGGTATTAAACGTTCGCGTGACAAGATACACCATAATATTGGCCAGCAACGTGTCTTTATGATAGACGCTCTCGATATCGTCGCCCTTGGTGTCGGACCACGAGTGAAACTTCTCGATAATCCACGCGGCAACGCCGACCGGGCTATCCATCATGGCATAACTTAAGGTTTGCGGCTTGGTGGCTTGCTGGGTTCGATACCCGTCTTCCATGATCTGGTCGCGATCAAATGCTGCCGCCCAGGCTGCTTCCTCTGCGCCTTGCGGACCATCAGGATGGCGCATCGTCATGATGTTGATATGAATCGCCCGACACGCGGGTGCGTGTGCAAAACCGAGCCAGGACGCAATGGCCCCACCCCAGTCTCCACCCTGCGCAAGATAGCGATCGTATCCCAAGACATCGGTCATCAAGGTGTTGAAGACGCCGGCCATCCGGCGTGGACCGTATGGGCGAGGCGGGCGACCGGAAAAGCCAAAGCCCGGTAGGGAAGGCGCGATGACATCAAAGGCGTCATCGACACGGCCACCGAAGCGTTCCGGATGGGCGAGTGGTTCAATAATGTCGAGGAATTCCAGGACGGATCCGGGCCAGCCATGGGAAATGAGCAGTGGCATCGGCGCAGGGCCACTGCCTTGTTCATGCATGAAGTGCAGATCAATCCCGTCAACGTGAGCCTTGTACTGCGAGAACCGATTCATTGCAGCTTCGTGCTGACGCCAATCGAATGCTTCGAGCCAATACGCGCAGAGCTCTTTCATGTAGTCGAGATTGGTGCCGTACTCCCAACCGCCGTCGTCTGGCATCTCGTGCCAAGGGTATTCTGCAACCCGGGTGCGGATACGGTCTAAGACTGCATCGGGTACCTGTACATGAAACGGGCGAATACGTGTCGTAGTCGATCCGGTCGGGTGCGGCGCCATATCAATCTCCCGATCGCCTTTGGTAAGCTCACGCAGGCGGTCAGACACTGGGCATGTCGAGGATCGCCGTGACCTCAGTATAGGAAGCAACTGGGCGGCCCATCCCCACGGCATCCGGAGGGAATAGGACGTTTAAATAAACGGCATTGTAGCACCGGCCCTTCTGGCGCTCAACACCTGCAACTCAGGGTAACATGGCAGGGGAAGATTGCCTTTATGCCGCATTTTTGTGATACAAACAGGAGCACAGACTCTCGTCGAGGATCTTTTGTTATTTTGTCGCAACTGAGGACCACCACTATGCAGAAGCTGGAGAACCGCGTCGCGCTGATTACGGGGGCTGGCCGCGGCATTGGGCGGGCAATCGCCCTGGCATACGCCACAGAAGGCGCCAAATAGCCCTGGCCACCCGGACCCGTAGCGAGTTGGAAGAGACGGCCCGGGAGGCAGAGGCGTTGGGGGCAGCGACGTGTATCGTCACCGTCGCTGTCTCTGACCAGCACCAAGTCGACGCTATGGTGCAGGCGACGCTGGAACAGTTCGGGACGATCGACATTCCCCTGCGCCTTGGCTCAGCAGCGGCCGGCGGCGCGCGGCCCGCGGCAGCCCGCTGACACCACGAGCTGCGTGAGGGCCGGCGCGGGGCACGAAAGCTCCGATGCGCGGGGTTGTGGGCCCGAGGTCCCGGCGCGAAAATGCCTTTTGGAATTCTTATCCACTTAATATTCAGTGGGTTGCGAAGCATTACTTGCTGCAGAGCATTACTTGGAGAGCACTACCCTTATAACAACGCGATGTCGTAGTGGTCCAACAGCCGAAAGAACTCGTCATCGCCAAGGTAGCTGCGTAAGGTGCCGCAGGGTTTGGCTGTCAGGAGCGCTTTGGTTCGGTCGAAGAGTGCTGCGAGGTGCCGCCGAGGATCGTGTCGGGAAGGATACAGAATGCCATCGACTTTATCAGCATGGGCAAAGAACGCGCTGGCCCAGCGTTGCGCCATGCGGTAGTCGCCGGTGTTGAGTCGTGCGTCCACCCCCATTCGTACGAGCCCTTTGCCGGCCAAATCAACAAGCGTAAGCCCACGCGAGGCAGTGATCTCGGCAACATGAAAGCCCTCAAGGCGGTCTTCTGAGATCTCTCGTTTCCCGTCGCGCACCAAGGTCTCTATGAAGGCACCCGCGATCTGTCGCGCAACGTAGAGCACGCCAAACTCACCGTGTGCTGCGTCGAATCGACTACGCTGCGTCGTGCCGAAGTGCAGGGAATCATACTGAGCGCGGTACAACCGAAACCAAATATGGCTCTTCGGCACACGCTGGATGGCCAGCGATGCTGTATAGCCACCTCGGGGCGGCGTGGGATGACGGCCCGGCGCTGCCATGAACGCTTACACCGCGGCGTGGACGCCGTACAGCTCTGCCGTTCTCTTCACCACGTCGAGCTTCCCTTGGCGCAAAAGATCTAATGGCCGCTTCCCACCGGCAGCATCGTTGGTTCGCACGAAAAAGATCACTTTCGACCAAGGATCCTCATCTTTGAGGAGATCGAGAATCTCTTTGAGACCGCGAAGCATCCGATGGCCCTCGAACTGCCAGGCAGGGTAGAGATAGCCTCGCGGCCCTTCAATGGCGAGGAGCTTGCCAGCCGCACGTCGCTGACCGACGGCTTGGCGGCTGATCTGGAGCAGCGCAGCCACACGAGATGGCGCGAGGACGCCTCCGTCCATCTCGAGCAGCTCGCACTTCGCGATGGCACCCCGGAGGCGCACCTTGAGCTCGGGAGACTCTTGCACGGGTGCAAGCGCCAGCGTTTCCATCAGCGTCCAAAAATCATCCGGCGCTGACAGCGCTTTGGCTTGGTCCTTCTTCGGAAGTGTACGAATGGCGTTGTCGAAATAACGCATAATACGTGCGAGCAATGCTATCTCAGCCGGATTCCGGCTGGCCTGAGAATCGCTCTCAACATTTAAGACTGACTCGAGTATAGCGTTGCTCATGAGCATTTCTCCGTTCAGTAGTACCGTTACTTTACACTAACACAAGATGGTTAATATGTAAAGAACGTAAAGCACCATACAACCTGGCCCAGTGAGAACGATGCTGTCACCAGCGGAAAAGAAGAGCTTTAACGCTTTATATTTCAGTGGATTTTAAGATTTATTTGGAGTTGGTGCATAAATCCTCCAGTCAGTATTGACACTCGCTGGATCGATCTTCATGCTGGGGGTATTACCAACTCTGATCGGTATCTTGTGGCGATCGCAAGGACAGATCGGTTTGACTGGAAACGGACGTCGGGGTATGACGATCAGTCCCAGGCCGAGAATGCTTTCTCCCGATATAAAAGGACGTTCGGAGGGCGGTTGCGTGCGAAGCGGGATGCAGCGCAGAAACGGGAGGCTGCTCTTGCTTGCGAATTGCTCAATCGGATGGGGGAGCTCGGTCGGCCGCAATCGTATCGGGTCAGCTAAACGCCGAGTTCAAAGGGTTGCTTCGGTCTCTGCTCGATTCATGCAACAAACCCGCTCAGGGGTGGCATCATGGAGGCCTCCTCCTTGCATACTTCGTCGGTGAAAGTACAGGTCTACAACACGACCCGCAGAACCAAAGGAGGCCTACGATACCAGGATGAGAGATGCTTCGCGTACCATGAACAGGTAAAGTACGCGAAGCACAAGGGGAGATGGTTAGACCGGGTTCGCGACACTCAAACGTTCCCAGCGTTCACGCATGGCGTCCTCGGTCCGCTCAACGCGGACTTGCATGGTCACATCGTCTTCAGTGCCCACATTGCGGACCAAGCAGCAATATTCCAGCGAAATACCATTAGGGTCCTTGAAGTAAATCGACTTGGCCCACTCGTGATCGACGATGTCGGTGATCTCGACACCCTTGGCCCTGAGCTCCTCTTGTTTCGCTTCTAGCGCCGCTTCAGAACCAGCCTCGAAGGCAAAATGGTAAAAACTCCCCGGCACGCCCAGGGCGTCGTTGATCCCCGCATCGTACTCTGCAGGAATACCCTCCACACCTTGGGGCTCCATAAAAGCCAGGAGTTGATCCCGTCCGGTATCAAAAAAGACGTGCCGAATCTGCCCTCCTTCAGCAATCTTGATGATGTCGCAGCGCACGGCCTTGAACCCCAGCACATTCTCATAGAAGTCGCGGGTCCTATCGAGGTCACGCGTTGACAGTCCGATGTGTGAAAATCCCTTGTGCGACATATCCTGTCCTCCCGGGTTAGGGGGCGATACACCCCGGCCATCGACCGCCGATTCGTTGCGGTATTATGCCTGTATCAACCTGGCAAATCCAGCCTATTCGCTTCACGGTATGGGGTCGTAATATAATACGGCTGGTGCAGCCGCTGCGTGATGTATAGGCGGCCAATCGGACAGATTTCTCAACCCAAGGATACGCACTGTGAAACGATTACCGTCGCATGCCGATCACGTCGGCAGTTTGCTCAGACCGCCGGCACTCCGCCAGGCGCGGGCGCAACATCAGGCCGGCACACTCTCGGACGAGGGGCTTCGTGCTCTTGAAGACCGTAGTATTCGGGATGTCATCCACATGCAAGAGGAACTCGGTTTCAAAGCGGCGACCGACGGCGAGTTTCGCCGTTCCATGTGGCATTACGATTTCCTCGCCGGGCTGGACGGTGTGGAGATGGTCGAGATAGACACCGGTGTGCAGTTTAGTAGCGACAAGCAACTCAGGCCCATTGGCCCGCACGTGACCGGCAAGCTCGATTACACCACAGACCATATGGTGGAGCATTTCACCTTTCTGCAAGCGCACACGCAGGTGATGCCGAAGCAATCACTCCCCTCCCCCACGGCCTTGCATTATCGTGGTGGGCGCGCGGCCATTTCTCCGACGGTGTATCCTGACATCGACGCCTTTTTTCACGATCTAGGACTCGCCTATCAAAAAGCTATTGCGGCCTTTGCCAAGGCCGGATGTACGTATCTTCAACTCGATGAAGTGTATCTGGCCTATTTATGCGATCCGGCGCAACACGCCGACCTCCGGGCACGTGGCGAAGACCCTGCTGGTCTCGTGCAGACGTATGCCAATCTCATCAATCTCGCTATTGCCGAGCGTCCACCGGAAATGATGTTAGCCATGCATCTATGCCGTGGTAATTTTCGCTCGTCGTGGATTGCGCAGGGCGGGTACGAACCCGTCGCCGAGATGCTGTTCAACGAGATTGGCATTGATGTGTATTTCTTGGAGTATGACACGGACCGTGCCGGTGGCTTTGAGCCGTTGCGCTTTCTCCCACCGGAGAAAATGGCCGTGTTGGGACTGGTGACGTCAAAAACTGGGGAACTCGAAGAGAAAGACTTACTGAAACGGCGCCTGGACGACGCCACGCGGTATGTTGCCATCGACCAACTGGCCCTGAGTCCGCAATGCGGCTTTGCCTCCACGGAAGAAGGCAACACACTGACAGTCGACGAGCAACGTGCCAAACTGGCACGAGTGGTTGAGGTCGCGGAGGAAATCTGGGGCTCCTCGCGATGATGCACCCCCACACGGTGGTGCCGCGCGCGGGGGCGTTACTCCATTACAATTATCCTGCAGCTCGTTGTTTGTAAAATTGGACAAGGTTCAGCACATCTTGCCACACTAAGCGGCCGATTGGGCCCGTGCTATACACTCCAACGGCAACTGTGCCGTCAGGGCGTATGACGTAACCGGTACTGTGCAGAATCTGACGCTGCTCCTCGTAAAAACACCCCGTCAGTTTCGAGAGATCCTGACAATTCGCACCGTAGGCCACCGGGAAATTGATACCACATTCCTCGATAGTTTTTTGTGCATCGTCCTCCGCATCCACGGAGGCGGCAACAATCTGAATGCCTTCATCTTTGAGCCTGTTGGCGCGCGAAAAGGCCGTCAGTTGTTGCTTGCAGTAGGGTCACCAGTGCCCTCGGTACAGCAGGACAACGCCCCAGTTACCTGCCAGATCGTCAGGCAAGCGCACCTGGCCTCCACCCACCTTCGGAAGCTCAATGCGGGGGAATGAATCGCCCCCATCGAGCATAGTGTCTGACATGCGTGGCATACGTATTCCTTCCATGTAAGGCCTTCAGCCTGAGCAGGACGGGGTGTCACTTGTCGACATCCCTCCCCTGCGGGTGACATACGCACTTGATAACACACCTGTGGCCGATGATCAAAGCAACAGTCACCTGACTCAATAGACGAGTTTTGCTATGGCACTGTGCTATCATGCCTCATAGGTCTTTTCCTTTTCAGACAGTATGTGTACAGAAGGACGTAAGCGATGATTCAGCTGACCGATGAAATGCGTACTTTGATTAATCCAGCTCTGGCCAACGGCATGCCGTGCATTTTGGCGACGGCGTCTCCGAGCGGCCAACCGAATATGAGCTATCGGGGTAGTGTCATGGTGTTCGACGACGAGTCGTTGGCGTACTGGGATCGTGGCAAGCGTTTGTCCGTACAGCATATTGCAGACAATCCTTATGTCTGCGTGATGTTTCGTCATCCTGAAAAACGGATTGTCTGGCGGTTTATGGGCGAGGCTACCGTGCATCGTGAGGGCGCCATGCGCGATCACGTCTGGGAGCGCACCGTGCAACCCGAACGCGATCGTGATCCGGAGCGGCAAGGAGTCGCCGTCGTCATTCGTGTTAACACGGTACTTGCAGTGACTGGGGAAGTACTACAACAACGCTAGGGCGTGAGAGATATGGGGGCGGTCAAGAGCACGCCCCCTTTGTGACTTAGTGCTGCGCACCGCAATGATGGATAGGGTTGCTAAGCGGGTTTCCAACCCGCAGTGAGACGTATACAGGGTAGAAAACCCTATCGTTCATTGTGAAACCGACCACTTAGATCTCGATTTTAATCGGCTGTTGCACAGGTTCAAACGGGCGTATCGTTTGTGGATTGGCAGGATCGTAATGCTGTGCGCCGACATGGCGAATGTCGTAGAGCGTGGTACGCTCAGCCGGCACCCGACCGATGTCGAGGATCAGGCGCTCAAACTCCTCCGGCGGCATGTACTGGCCAGTCGTGGCACCTGCCATGCGACTGATGCGCTCGTTAATCAGCGTCCCGCCGAAATCATTGGCGCCGGCGCTCAAACACATCTGGCTCATGCCCGTGCCCAGCTTCACCCAACTGACCTGAATATTGGGGATATCCTTCCCCAGCATCAACCGGGCTACGGCATGCATCTTGATGTTTTCCATCCCCGTGGGGCCAGGCCGCGCCAGGCCTTCGGCGTACAACGTGGTGTTCTGATGGATGAAGCCGAGGGGTACGAACTCCGTAAAGCCACCGGTTTCGCGTTGGATGTCACGTAACAACGCCATATGCGCGGCCCAATGCTCGGGGGCATCGACGTGGCCGTACATAATCGTGGAGGTAGAACGCAGGCCAACTCGATGGGCGGTTTTGATGATGTCCACCCAGGCTTCGGCACTGAGTTTGTTTTTGGTCAAAATCTGGCGAATTTCGGTATCCAAAATTTCAGCCGCGGTGCCCGGAATACTCCCCAATCCTGCGTCTTTCAACCCCCGTAAAACGTCCTCAGGAGTTTGACGCAAGAGCTGACTGGCATATTGAATTTCAAACGGGGAAAACGCATGAATGTGGAGGTCGGGCAACGCCGCTTTGAGCCGTTGAATCAACCGGAGGTAGATGTCACCGCCTAATTTCGGATTGAGGCCGCCTTGCATACAGACTTCGGTACAACCCCAATTCCACGCCTCAACGGCCTGCTCGACGACCTCATCCAGATCAAAGGTGTAGGCCTCGGTATCACGTTCCTGACGGCCGAATTCACAGAACTTGCAGGCGGTGTAACAGACATTGGTGAAATTGATGTTGCGGACTTTGACGTATGTGACGCGATCCCCCACTTGTCGTTGCCGGAGCGCGTCAGCGGTGGCAATCAACGCGAGTAAATCGAGGCCTTGCGTGCCAAAAAGCGTAATGGCGTCATCAGGAGTAATGTCGTGCGCGTCTAACGCTTTGTCCAAAATACGTCCGACGGGCTGACTCACGCCTCGCATCAAGAGCTCTATGTTGGAAACCGTGGGTGCTTCAGTCTGATTCACCATGATGCTCCTCCGCATCGTAACCTATTCGTGTGTGCACGATTGACGTGGAAACTGTGGGCGAACACGAACGAAGGACACGGTGCCTAGCGCTGTCGTGTATCCATCGTGACGTCATATCATAAGTCATTCGGGCACATAAACAAAGCCTGATTGACACAGACGTTTTTTCCCGGGTGATACTGCGCCACCAAGATCCTAGTCTGCAGGCGCTCTTCACCCTGTCGCATCCTAGGCGCTCTGGGCCGCATGCTCATAGTGTGCAGTAACCACACGAACCAGGCAACACGTGAGTTTCTTGGCGTAGGGAACATGCAGAAACTCGTTGGGGCCGTGGGCATTGGCGTGGGGACCGAGCACGCCGGTGATCAAGAATTGCGCCTGGGGAAAACGCTCACCCAGCATGGCCATGAACGGAATGGAGCCCCCCAAGCCAAGGGCGCATGCTTCTTTGCCAAAGAATTCTTGTGAGCTGGCGTCCGTTGCCTCGGCTAGCCATGGGGCCAATGGCGGCGCGTTCCAGCCGTTGGTGCCGTTGGCACTGACCGTAACACGGGCACCAAACGGCGGATCAGTCTCGAGGACCTGTTTCACCGCGTCAGAGGCCTGCTCCGCGTCTAAAGTAGGCGGTAAACGCAGGGACAGTTTGTAACTCAACTGCGGCAACAGCACATTCCCGGCTTTCTCGATGGATGGCATGCCATCCTGCCCGGTGACGGCTAACGCCGGGCGCCAACTGTTGTTCAGCAGCAACTCAACGGGATCGTCCGCCAACACGTGCACGCCATCAAGCAGCGGAAAATCGTCGACAAGAGCCCCGCCAAGCACAGCAGCGGCTTTGGCGGCTTGTTGCACGCGCTCCGGCGGGATGGGAACATGCAATTCCGGTAGACGGATGGCCCCGGAGGAGGCGTCCTCCAGGCGCTCCAGCAGCGTGCGCAGTATCATAAACGGATTCGGTACGATACCGCTGGCCAGACCGGAATGGACGCCTTCCGTTAACGCCTCGATGTGCACAGTCAGCACCATCTGACCGCGCAGGCTCGTGGTACTCCACAGTTGTTCGTAATTCCCACACCCGGAATCCAAGCACACCACCAAGTCGGGAGTGCCAAGACGCTCGGCGTAGGTCGTAATGTAATGCGGCAGATCAACCGAACCGCTTTCCTCCGAACATTCGATTAGGACCACGATGCGTCCGTGTGGCTGCCCGTGCTCTTGCAGCGCTTTCACTGTTGCCAGGGCGGCAAACACCGCGTAGCCATCGTCTCCCCCGCCGCGGCCATACAAACGCCCTTCGGAATCGAGAACCGGTGTCCACGGCCCGAGTCCGTCGCGCCAACCAACCATCGGGGGTTGTTTGTCCAGGTGGCCATACATCAATACCGTTTCCGGGCGCGTGCCCGGAAAATCCAGTACAAGCACCGGGGTACGCGGACCGTCTTGTAGGATATCGAGGGTATACTCGTGGATGCCCTGCCGACGAATCCAGTCCGTCACCAACGACACTGCCTGGTCCATGTGGCCGTGGGCTTGCCACTCGGGATCGAACAAAGGCGATTCATTCGGAATACGGATGTACTCTTGGATGGTGGGAAGAATGTCGTGATCCCAAAACGTATTGATGTAGGTCGTCAGTTCCGACGTCTGCATGACCAGTGCTCCGTTGGGCGGATGAGGTGTCTGATGTCATGTCCCGCTACTTTTGCCTACGATTGCGGATAGGTTTCCTGTAACGGAAACTGCACAATCAAGGCTTCCAAACCATCAGGTCCCACTGCAAGCGGCATAGGGCCGGCATTGGATGAAATATACGTACACGAGAGTCGAGGTAACTCCACTCCATCGTGTGAGAACATTCCCCCCGCTACGAGTATGTACTGGCCACCGCCTTGGGAAGGATCGGGGGTATGGGTAATCGTGCCTGGAACCGCGCGGAGAAACCACGCCGCCAAGCCATCCGCTTCCGGCTCGATGACGGTCTCGAGTTTTTCTTGTTGGCGGTTGCGCATCGTGTCGGGATCGCTCGGTGCGAGATGCTCGGAGAGACGGTGGCGCCGAGGCGCCGGTTTCATAAACGACCGTCCCGCAGGGAAGTAACGTGCCCCGCCGGGATCAAACCGATTACGCAGCGTGAAAAACGCGATACCGTCTTCCGCGGCGCGAATCGGTCCGTACCCTGTAAAGCCATTGGTGTAGTGCATCGTGAAAGGCTGGACTTCCTGCTTACCCAGCATACCGGATCCTTCGACAATGACCTGGAACTGGTTCACCTCATGAAAATGCGGCGGCACAATCGCATGGGCTTTCTTTTCGACTAAGAACGCCACCGGTTGTGCTGGCGACTCAGCCGACGCGGTAAAAAACCGTGATACCCAGCTCTCGCGGCCGTCGTTGTGAACCATATGGGTTTGCTGCTGCCGCGCTGCTGCAACTGATTGGGTCAGGATCATAAGCCGAAGTCCTTTCCGTATCTGATGATGGCCTATACCGTGAGGGGCCTGAAGTCCATACTCGCAGCATAGGCATGTGCCCACCGTTTATCAAGCCAGGAATTCACGGGCCCGTTAGCGCTCTCTTCCCTGGCACCCACGAATGAAAGCCTCGGGTAATCCGCCGGACTGCGTGAGCGTGGCGTCGTCAAGCTGACTCGGGGATTCGTGCCGGCAACTTGTCAGTCCCTGTGCATCACGCAGGTTCGTCCGCGTCAGAATCGTGCCTCCAAACACCGTCTCGTGCAGATTTGCCAGGTGTAAATCCGCTTCTTCGAGATGCGTCTCTTGCAAGTTGGCCCACTGTAAATTGGCCCCTTGCAAGCAGGCTCGCTGCAGATGTGACCTGTAGAGATAGGCCCATTGGAGATAGGTGTTTTCGAGATGAGCTTCTTCGAGGTGGGCGTTTTGCATGTAAGCGCCATGGCAATGAGCACCGCGTAAATCAGCACCGGTTACGTCAGCCCCATCCAAGTTGGCCCGCACCAGCATAGCCTGCTGCAAGCGGGCACCGCGTAGGTTCGCTCCAGCGAGATTGGCTCCTCGCAAATTCACCCCTTCCAGACTGGCATCCGCAAGATCAAGGCATGCATCCGGATGCGCCTCACGCCAGATATGCAGTGCCTCGACTCCTTGTTTGACGACGTCGACATGGGTAACATTTGCCATAGAAAAACCTGTAAAGAAACAGTGCGATTGACAGGGGATACATGTCCTCGTAGCATACGGTTCTCACGTGTACGACACAAGAGACACGCCAACTGTATGGTCGAGAGCTCTTTCGACGCTACCGCCCTTCGGAGACTCGAATGACGCAAGAAATAACGCTACTCCAGCCAGACGACTGGCACCTTCATCTGCGCGACGGGGCCATGTTAGCCACGGTCTTACCTGACACCACACGGCGCTTTGCGCGCGCCATCATTATGCCAAATCTCCAGCCTCCGGTCACGACCGTCGCTGCCGCTCAAGCCTATCGAGAGCGGATATGTGAGGCGCTCTCGTCCGTGTCCAATAGTGGGACATCGCGTTTCGAACCGCTCATGACCCTGTATCTGACGGATCACACCCCTGCCGAGGAGATTCGTCAGGCTCAGGCGAGTGGCATCGTGTGTGGCGTCAAGCTTTATCCAGCCGGAGCGACCACCCACTCAGACGCCGGCGTCACGGACCTGGCGCAGTGTGCCGCAGCTCTCGACGCCATGCAAGAGGTTGGTTTACCGCTGCTGGTCCATGGCGAGGTGACCGACCCGAGTGTCGACGTGTTCGACCGCGAGTCGGCGTATATCGAGCGCACCCTGCAGCCCTTGCTCCAGCAATATCCGGCCCTGAAACTGAGTCTGGAGCACATCACGACTCGGCAAGCCGTCGAGTTTGTCACCACCGCGCCCGACAACGTAGTGGCAACGATCACGGCGCATCACCTGCTGTATAACCGCAATGCGCTCTTTCAAGGTGGCGTCCGCCCTCATTTGTACTGTCTGCCGATTCTCAAGCGTGAAGAACACCGCCAGGCGTTGCTGCGGGCGGCGACGTCAGGCAACCCGAAATTCTTCTTAGGGACGGATAGCGCCCCGCACGAGACGAGTACCAAGGAGACGGCGTGCGGCTGTGCAGGGTGCTACACGGCGTATGCGGGTATCGAACTGTATACTGAAGCCTTTGCCAGCGTTGGAGCCTTGGATGCACTGGAAGGGTTTGCCAGCCGTTTCGGACCGGCTTTCTACGGCTTACCAGTGAATGAAACCCGTATCACGCTCGCCGCCGAGGCATGGCATGCACCGGACGAGCTGGCGTGTGGCACGGGGCGACTCACGCCTCTACGAGCCGGTGAAAGTCATGCCTGGCGGCTCCTAACTTGAGGCTGCTCTGCCCAGACATTAGGGGACACCGGCCTCGCGATGAAAGACCTCAGCCAACTTGGCAATGCCTTCTTCGATCAGCTGGCCGGTAGGTAGGGCGTAGCATAGTCGAAGGTAATGCCGCGCCGCGTCCGGATCAGCAGCCCAATCAGGCCCTGCATTATAGGCAACCCCCTCCTGCAAAGCGGCCGCCTCGAGCTTTTTGGTATCGACCGACTCGGGGAATTTTACCCACAGGTAGATGCCGCCAGGTGGCACGACGTATGCGACGGCCGAGCCAAAGTGCGTATCCAACGCATTGGTCAACGCCTGTAACTTCTGCTTCAGGCTCTGGCGCAGGTTGTCCAAATGCTCCTCATAGTGATTCTGGAAAAAGTCGGCCACCACCATCTGTCCCAGCGCGCCCGTACCGCCGTCGCTCTTACAGGCCAGCAACTGGCTCAAGACTTCCCATGGCGCCACGACATATCCCAGACGCAACGAAGGCGAGAGGTTTTTGGAAAATGACCCGATGTGGATGACATGATTGGCCGTATCCAAGGCACGAAGGGCTTGGGGTACCTCGCCTTCCCAGATCAGATCCGTATAGCACTCATCCTCGAAAATCGGTACGCCATACTCGGCACTCAACCGTAGAAGCTCATGGCGCCGCTCCATGCTGAGTATCGTTCCCGTGGGGTTCTGCAATGTCGGGATAGTATAGATGTACTTCGGCGTCACGCCCTTCTGCCGGAGGTCTGCCAGGGTCGAGGCCAGGGCGTCCATCCGCATGCCATCGTGGTCAAGCGGTACTCCCACAATATTGACCTGGCGTTTCCTGACGCGATTCAGAAAGCCTTGGTAGCTGAACAGCTCCGTGATGATAGTATCGCCCGGCTCCAGGAGGACTTGATTAATCAGATCGATGCCGTGATTGGACCCGGAAGTGATGAGCACATCATCCGGGGTGGCCCGAATACTGCGGTAGTGCGCCAACTTCTCGACCATAAATTCACGCAACCCGATGTACCCCAACGGACCGCTGTCCATGTTATATGTCGCTAATCCGCGTCCATCGCGACGCAAGGCACGCGCGGAGGATTCAATCAGGTTTTCGATGGGGATTTCGTCAGGGTTATTATGGCCGCCGATAAAGTTGTAGGTAGGAAACCCGCCCCACTTCGCGGCGGTGGCAGGAAGGTCTTTGGCAAACAACTTGGCATAATCAAGACCGGAGGTGGTCATCATACGTGTCCTCTGTGGCAAACAAACATTGTCGAACAGGGTCGTGCTGACCCGGCACTGCCCAAGATGGCATAAACGCCCCGCAAATGGAAGGCTGGGACGCTCACTCACCGTTTTACCCGTGTATAAACGCGCCTTCCGCTTCGAGTGCGATGATAGCTTGCACGCCGACACTCAATGTGGGGCCTCCACCAGGGACTTGTGCCGCGTACAATGCTTCCAGTATTTCACGCTTGGTTGCGCCATGTGCAACAGCACGGCGTATGTGAGCCCCAACCGCCTCTTGACGGCCGCGAAAGGCGAGAATGCCGATCATCACCATTTCGCGATATTTAATCGACAAGGCGCGTCCCTCTCCAGCCGAGAAGCTGCTGAAAGGTTCCCGTGCTTGGATATACTCCGGATCTTCGCTGGCTAACCAATCCATCCAGGCATACCCATACCCGCTGCCGTTCTCACTCATAACCTCTCTCCTCTGGCACAATGAGACATGTATGTATGGGGGCGGAATGCGTGTGGCTCTCCCGCATCGTTCTTATTACAGTGCCATATAACGCCATAGAGTCGCAAATACTATTGCTGATATACAACATCTCTTCCGTCGGTGAACTCACCTCACCCAGGCGCTTGAGCGCAGGCTGCGGCAGGCCGTCATACAGTGGTTTGAAGGTCTCGTTGACCTCCGCGTTGGCGCGGCTAAACAGGCCACGCTCCTCTGATTCGCTCCAAATGAGCTGCGGCGTGAGATGACTGTTATTCAATGGGTTGTGGCACCATGAGACTTTTAACAGCTACGTGCCCTCTACCCCGTATACGATCGCTGGGCGGCAACCTATGATACGGATCCCAATGCGCACCTCATCTTCGAGCAGGACGATGGGTTGGGGCTCGTTGCGCCGTCGCCTGGGGATCATGTTCTGGCCATGCCACTTCGACGTCGCAGCAGGAAGGCCCCATCGTCGAGCATGCGGATACGTTCAGAGCAACAGGGGACGATGAGATGGACGAGCGTGCGCAGCGGGTGAGAGCCTACGTCAGGTCATTACAGAGCAAGGGTGTGCTGCCCTGGGCTTCTGGGGCCTTTGGGATCGAGCCGATGCCAGGAGGCGAGCGGCACCAGCTGTTCAAAGTACGATGGCAGGAGCACCCACCTGGGACACATCGCGCCGTGGTTGTCAGACTTAACGTCATCGCGCGAGACAAGGAAAGGCGGAAATCACACCGAGAAGCACGCGTCCTCGTCTTCTTGGAAGGACGCCGATCTGCACCGCGCTTGTATGATCTTGATGACTCGCGGCACTATTTCCCTGAACCCGCCATGTGCCTGGCCTATATCGAAGGTCATTGCAGAAACCTCAGCGCGTTACCGTTGCCCCATATCACCGCGCTTGGCCGCACGATCGGGCAATTGCATCGCCTCGACACCAGCCCACTCGATAAAGACGGCGATGCCCCTACCGACCTCGGCCAGTACCTCATCCACCATGTCGAAGCAGGCATCAATGCAAGGGTCCCCACAGGAGATATGGTACTCCCCGAAGGATTATCTGAACGATGCTGGCAGGCTCACAGGCGAGTCTGTATGGCGATGCTCCACGGATTCAACGATCACCTGTTTGATGCCGATGAGCCACTTTCACTGCTCCATGGCGACCTGATCAGTCCCAACATCGTGTGGCACGCCAACACGCCGACCCTCATCGACTGGGAAGATACTCGGGTCGGGGATCCTGCAGAGGAAGTCGCGTACTTCTTCACTGAGACGCAATGTGACACGCAGCGTCGGCAGGCGTTCTGGCATGGCTATAGCTCACAGTACCGAGATGAATTTCCGTTACGGACAACCGATGTTGTACAGAAGCTTAGATGCAGGCATCCCGGACGGCCTGGGAGATGGCAGCGAGGCGCGCATTGTTGGTGATGGTACCTCTAAAACCGTTGGTGATGTAGCCCACGGCAAGGCCGGACTCCAGATCGGCCCAGCCGATGGACGTTCCCGCGCCCCCGTGGCCGAAGGTTTTCAGCGGGTTACCAGCGGAGCGGCCCATACGCTCGTCGGCCAGAGCCATGCCCAGGGAACGCTGGGCGAAGGCGCCCAGGGACTGGTCGATTCCTTCTACCTCCAGTTGGACCCCTTCCTCTACGGTCTCAGGCGACAGCACAATGGAGCCGTCCAGAGACCCGCGCCGCTCCATCATGGCATAGAACCGGGCCAGGTTGCCCGCGGAGGCCACCCCGCCAGCCCCAGGGACCACCGAGTGCACGGCGACGGGCAGGCTGAACGTGGTGCTGTAGCCGTTGGGGTCGGCGTCAGCCTCCATCTTCCGCATGGGGGACACCCGATCTTCCATACCCTTGGGTAAACCCACGTAGGTGTCGTCCATACCCAGGGGCGCGGTGAGTTCCTCCGCGATAAACCGGTTAAAGGCACGGCCGTCGACACGACGCACCAACTCCGCGATAACCCAGCCGTAGTTGATCGGGTGATAGGCCAGAGTCTCTCCCGGAGTAT
>CAJIAL010000041.1_pt1 | contig 17695 bp, 15 predicted proteins | sample 9199091 | NCBI WGS metagenome assembly CAJIAL01 (sample SAMEA7708270, study PRJEB35096) | sediment metagenome | biome: marine neritic benthic zone biome [ENVO:01000025]; feature: sediment [ENVO:00002007]; material: shallow marine sediment [ENVO:03000034] sea grass bed [ENVO_01000059] ... | reverse complement strand
TTGGCCTGGTCAGAATCATTCCCGTATTCGGCTGGATCGTCTGGGGCCTCCTCGGTCTCTTTGGCTTCGGCGCGGTGCTCCTGACCCAGAAGAGGCAGGTCCAACGAGAGGCATGGGGTCCGTCGGAAACGTGAGAGTGACCACGGAGCGTCACGGGTGTCATAGAGGGAGGATATACCGATGAACACAATGCTCAGAGTCTGGTGTGCCGCGAGTCTCCTGTTTGGTGTGTCAGCGGTGGCGCGGGGGCAGAACTTCGAAGAACACGGGAAATTGATGGAAAGCTTGGCGCAGCAAATCCACAGCGTTCTGCAGGCCGACAATGTCTTGGGAGCCCCGCGTGATTTCGCCGGCACGACCATTGTCCCGACGGTGAGTCTCGTGTTTGGCTTTGGCTCGTGCAGCGGGTGTTCTCCTGCGTCTGGGGGACTGGGTCTCGGCGGTGGCGGTGGCGTCAGGCCCGAGGGGTTGCTCGTGATTTCCAAAGACGGCGAGGTGCAGGTGATTGCCGCCAAGAAAGGCGGCTTAACTGACATACTCGAAGCGGTTATTCCGGTCGTGATTCAATCCCTGCAAGACCAAAAAGAGAAAGAAGACTAGACGCGAGTTTCGCCCCGTATAGTAAAAAAATTCGAAGATGTTTCAAACCTGTGGCTCTGCTACACTCATAGCCGGAGAGAACGATCAACGTGAGTGAGGGGAGCCATGATCATCCACGTGCTACACTGTTCCCATTGCCACAGCACCGATAGCAGGATCAACAGCTTTGAAACACCCTCCAACCATGCATTGCTGGGCGTCGCCGTCGGAACTGAACACGAGTCTGTGTGGAATATCACGCGCAGCCACGAAGCACCCACCCGCGATGAGTCTTGCCTTTATCTGGTGGAATTGCTCCCAGTCTGCGAGCGCAAAGGCGACGTCTACGTCACGCGTTGCACGCCCAGGGTTGAGATCAAAGACGTGTCCCAGGAGTACGTCACGAGCCATGGCCCCTACAAGGAAATAGGGGAGGTGTAATGCCGCTGCCACCGCGTCGATCTCGTGTATGACGGCTACGACGATCGGCTCAAGGGGGCGATCAGACGGAACGCAAAGCCGGCGCGATCTTTCTGTCATAGAGCACCCGTGCGGTGTCGAGGTTACGCGGTTCGTGCGTGGCGACAAGATCGGCATACACGAGAATCGGTGGCACCACGTCCGGGTGCTCGTGATCTGCCGGAATATGCCAGGAGGAGTCGGCGCGCGCCTTTGCGCGTGCCGCGCATGATATAGCCTCGTTCCCGGAGGTCCTGAAAGACACCACTGACCGTCCCGAGAGCCACACCAGCAGCGCGGCCCATGTCGCGATAGGGCGCGTTGAACAGTTCCTGCAGGCATAATAAAGCAAACACAACGCGCAGCCCGGTTGCCGTTGTCGCGCGTGGCGTTGTGTCTGTTCGCGGCATATCGCCGAGGCGAGGGCGTTGGCCCGTCACGAAGACAAACACACCTGGCGCGCAGAGAGAGACATTCCCTGCCGTATCGATAAACGGGATGTGGAGTTCGCGACAGCGCGCGGCGACTTCTGGGGTAATATGGGGAGCAACCAGTAATCCTGGTTTGTCACACAGCGCCAACTGGTGCTTGATGATCCCAAGCGTCGCGAAACGATCCACCCGCTTGCAAACTGCCGCGTACGCATATCGTTTCCCCTCAGCAACGATTTCAACCACAGCGTTTGCTTGTTGGCCATCCTGTTCGATGACAGAGGTGGGAACGAGTCGTCCTTCTAATCCTGTCATATGACGTAAGGCGTCGAAGGCGTATATGCATTTTGTAAAAATACTTGACGTCCCTTATGCAATCCCCGTGTAATCCCTAGGAGGCTGTCCGAGAAAGCCTCAGTTGGGTAGCCGATAGTTGCCATGGGTTACATGCAAGGCGATAATAACGCCCCCTATTATCGAGCCTGTTGTCAAACTGCCATACGGAGACCAATGGTGAGCGATGCCCGCGGGAAAACGTATCGGCCCTGGAACCCCGAGCGCTACCAGTATGCGGCCTATAGCCCTGAGGTCAAGTTTCCTGAGGGCGACCTGATGTTCTTCTTGCTCGATACCGTGCCGCATTTGGGCATGAGCCGTTTCTATGCCCCCTAAGAGGATGAAACTCGGGGGGTGCCCCCGTTTGACCCGCAGAGGTAGACTCGCAGCAAACATACGTTTACACTACCTCATGCGAGAGACGGGGCCTATCGCTTCCGATATAGCGGCGCTTTGGAACTGTAGGTGCATAGAGTCGTGAAACAATTCTACGATGTCATTGTAGTCGGTTTTGGTTTTGCAGGTGGTGCGGCGGCGGTTGCGGCCGCTGATGCGGGTGCCTCGGTTCTGCTACTCGAAAAAATGCCTGATCCGGGTGGCATTTCGATCACCGCCGGTGGTGGAGTGCGGGTGTGCCCGGACGCTCAGACTGCATTTACTTATATTCAGGCTATCAACGGCGGACGTACCCCGGATGCAAATATAACCCCGATCGCTGAGGGCATGGCATGGTTACCTGAGTGGTTCAGCTACCTTGCCAAGCATTGCGGGGCGGTGATATCGGTAGCCGATGCGCCGGGGAATTATCCGTTTTCGGGGTTCGACAAGCTGCAAATGCTGAACGTAGTCGAGATCCCGGATTTTGATCCGCAGGCGGAATACCCGCACGCACGAGCGTTGAGGGGCGGGACACGGGCGGGACGGGGTGGAGCCCCCGCCAGTGCGACCGGAGGTGGGATCGGAGTATTCAAAGTGGTGCACGAGGCGGTGAAAGCCCGGCCCTCCATCGAGGTACGGTTGGATGCACCGGTCCGGCGGTTACTCACAGATGGGCGTGCGGCGACCGGGGTGGTCGTCGACATACATGGGTCCGAGAGCGTGGAAGTCGGCGTGCGAGGCGGTGTCATTCTTGCATGCGGCGGCTTCGAGAGTTCACCCGAACTCATGCGCCAGTATTGGCAGATTGATCCAGTGCTGTCGAGCGCTAGCCGTGGCAATACCGGGGATGGGATCCGCATGGCCCAGGCATTGGGTGCTGACCTCTGGCATATGTGGCACTTTCACGGTACATACGGGTTCCGTCATCCCCGGCATCCGGAGATCGGTATACGCATGAAGCGATTGCCCGATTGGCGCCCGGAGGGTTACGGCGTACCGAGCGACGCCGAGACACGCGCGGCGAAGATGGCGTGGATCCTTGTGGATCAATCCGGCCGCCGTTTCATGAACGAATACGCCCCGTATGTGCAAGACACCGGTCATCGGGAGATGGAGCCCTATGATCCGACGATCCTCCGATTTCCCCGCGTACCCTGCTGGGCGGTGTTTGATGAAGAGGCACGCATGCTGTATCCGATGGGTGGACCGGTGCTCAACGATCGTGACCCGGATGTGCACTACGACTGGAGTGATGATAATCTCGCCGAAGTAGACAATGGTTTGCTCAAGCGAGTGGAGCGCATCGCAGACCTTGCTGCGATTATAGGCGTCGAGCGTGATGTGCTCGAAGCCACCATTGCCGCATGGAATGTCCTCGTCGACAGCGGCGGTCCCGATCGGTATCGACGTCCGGCGGCAACTCGGTGCGCGGTACGTACACCACCGTTTTATGTCGGGGAGATTTGGCCGGTGGTTTCAAACACCCAAGGCGGTCCGCGCCACGATCCTTTGCAGCAGGTGCTGAATCCGTTCAACGAAACTATCGCTGGGCTATACGTCGCCGGCGAACTGGGCAGTATCTGGGGGTACCTCTATACCGCAGGATGCAATCTCACCGAGTGCTTCGTCACCGGCCGCATCTCGGGGGAGCACGCCGCAGCCCGGGCCGCTGAAGACTGACTAGGGAAGTTCACCTGATACTATCCAAGATTTCATATCACCTCAAACACAACAGCCCCCGCTGGAAGCATGGCCAGCGGGGGCTATTCACATGATAGGGACCGAGCGGTTACGCTGCGTCCTCCTCAAGGTGCGGGTTGTCGGTGGCCACAGTAAGGGCATCCCCTGCAGCATCAACGCGAATGGTTGCACCGTGACGTATATCGCCGGCAACGAGGGCGCGACCGATACGTGTTTCCAGCTCATGCTGCAAGTAGCGTCTGAGCGGCCGAGCACCGTAGACCGGGTCGAAACCTTTCTGGGCGATAAAGCCGCGGGCGGCTTCGCTCAGTACCAGTTTGATGTCGCGGTCGGCCAGCCGGGTGCGGAGTTCATCCGTCAAGAGTTCGACAATCCTGCCGATCTCTTCCAGCGTGAGCGGTTTGAACATCACGATGTCATCTACTCGGTTGAGGAACTCGGGCCGAAAGTGCTGACGCATCTCCCGCATGACGGACGAACGTGCACCTTCAGTAATTTCACCGTGGGCTGTCACGCCCTCCAGGAGGTGCTGTGATCCGATGTTCGAGGTCATGATAATGACCGTGTTTTTGAAATCCACCGTCCGCCCTTGGGCATCGGTCACCCGCCCATCATCGAGAATTTGTAACAGGACATTAAACACATCCTGATGGGCTTTCTCGATCTCGTCAAACAAAATTACCGAATAAGGTTTACGGCGCACTGCTTCAGTGAGCTGCCCGCCTTCCTCGTATCCGATATACCCGGGAGGCGCCCCGATCAGACGCGACACGGTGTGCCGTTCCATGTATTCACTCATGTCAATGCGCACCATGTTCTCCTCGCTATCGAACAACGCCGACGCGAGGGTCTTAGCGAGTTCGGTTTTCCCCACACCGGTGGGGCCGAGGAAGATGAATGAACCGATAGGACGCCGTGGGTCTTTGATCCCGGCGCGGGCGCGAATCACGGCATCGGCAACCAACTGCACTGCCTCATTTTGCCCGATCACCCGCTGGTGCAAAATCTCGTCGAGGCGCAGGAGCTTGTCGCGTTCGCCTTCGACCAACCGTGTGACCGGAATCCCGGTCCAACGGGACACGATCTCGGCAATCTCGTCTTCCGTCACTTCTTCACGTAGCAGACGATTCCCGCCTTCAACCCCAGGAGATTCTGCGTCCTGCAGGCGCCGCTCGAGCTCGGGTAGCATGCCATGGCGGAGTTCAGCCGCGCGGTTGAGATCGTATTCGCGCTCGGCATGCTCGATGTCACGACGCACCTGCTCGATCTCTTCACGCAGTGTTCGCACGGCACCGATGGCGTCTTTTTCCGTCTCCCACTGCGCCCGCAGTGTCGTAGCCTGCTCTTTGAGATCAGCAAGCTCCGCCCGCAGGTGATCGAGCCGCTCCTGACTGGCTTTGTCCGTCTCTTTGGTGAGCGCCGCTTCTTCAATCTCGAGCTGCATTACCCGACGGGTGATCTCGTCGAGTTCCGTCGGCATCGAATCGATTTCAGTCCGTATCATAGCGCAGGATTCGTCAACCAAATCAATCGCCTTATCCGGGAGGAAACGGTCCGAGATATAGCGATTGGAGAGCACCGCTGCGCCAACCAGGGCATTGTCCTGGATGCGTACGCCGTGATGGACTTCGTAGCGCTCTTTGAGACCACGCAAAATCGAAATTGTATCTTCTACCGAGGGAGGATCGACCATGACAGGCTGGAAACGCCGCTCGAGCGCCGCGTCTTTCTCGATATACTTCCGATATTCGTCGAGCGTGGTGGCGCCAACGCAATGGAGTTCGCCACGCGCGAGCATCGGTTTGAGCATGTTCCCGGCATCCGGTGACCCTTCGGTTTTTCCCGCTCCAACGATGTTGTGCAGTTCATCAATGAAGAGCAAAATGCGCCCTTCACTCTGCTTGACCTCGTTCAGTACGGCTTTCAAACGCTCTTCAAATTCGCCGCGGTACTTGGCGCCGGCGAGCAACGCCCCCATATCGAGGGCAAAGACGCTGCGATCGCGGAGCCATTCGGGCACATCGCCCTTCACGATGCGTTGCGCCAGCCCCTCGGCAATTGCCGTTTTTCCCACGCCGGGCTCGCCGATGAGTACGGGGTTGTTTTTGGTTTTGCGGGATAAGATGCGAATCGCACGCCGAATTTCGTCATCGCGTCCAATCACCGGATCGAGTTTGCCTTGACGTGCCTGGGCGACAAGGTCCACACCATACTTTTCCAGCGCCTCGTAGGCATCTTCAGGTGTTGCACTCGTCACACGTTGATGACCACGCACGGCCGTCAAGGCTTCGAGCAACGCATCGTTGCTGACGCGGAACTGTTGCAAAATCCGCCCTGCCGCAGAGCCGGAGCCTTCATCCACCAAGGCAAGGAATAGATGCTCGACCGAGATGTATTCGTCCTTGAGCCGTTTGGCCTCTTCCTCGGCGCGTAGCACGAGTTTTTGCAACCGCTGGGTGACATAGATTTTCCCGGGCTCAACACCTGGGCCAGAGGTTTTCGGGCGCCGCTCCAGTTCCTGCGTCACGGCCTGAGTCAGCGGTTGGACAGGTACGTCCATACGCGCCAAGAGCCGGGGAACGAGTCCGTCCGTTTGCTCCAACAGCGCCAAGAGCAGGTGTTCGCCATCGACTTCGACATGGCCGTAACGCACAGCGGTCGCCTGCGCTTCCTGGACAGCCTCTTGAGATTTTTGCGTCAGCTTATTGAGATCCATCATGGTCTCCCCTGATGATGGGAACAACGTCGTATTCTGTATTCCGGCTTGAAGTGCAAAACAACCTTCTGCCCTCGGTCTGAAGATCACGAAGGCATGTCCTGAAGCGGTGCATCCCTCTCAAGACTGAAGATGGCAAAATAATTGTACTCCTTTCGCCTTGCCCCCGAGATCCATTCTTAAGCAAAGCAAAAAGCGTGCCATTCTTATAATATCAATTTTTACAAGTGTCTATGAATTTATTGTGATTTTTCATCATCATACGTGCTGGATGCAACGCCGCTCACCGTCGCATGCGACGGTGACGGGTTTCCAGTGAGAGACCGGAAGGCATAGGATACGATATGACACACCCATCGGGGTGTCCATTAGAGGCCGATACGGGTAGAAAAGTAGCGTTTGGAGGCGTCAGGGCAGGCAACGTAACCTGCTCTGACGGATTTAACGCGACAGATATGGAAGGATGTTTGTGGCAGAAGTGCCTAGCGGCACACACGGGACGAACCGCCTATTACGTCCCCGAAAACATCAGACGGTTTTGCTCTTTCGTACATTTGATATGCGGATGGAGTGGGAAGTCGTCGGGAAACGATTGCGCCACAATCCAAATTTGGCGCATTTCATCGCTCAAGCCCGGTAAGACGTTGAGCGCCGCCCTGGTACGAGGATTATCGAAAAAGGCAAAGGGCTCATCCAAGAAGATAAACTGCTGACGCCCTAGCGTCGTGTTGATAAATTCTTGGGACAATGCCAAGCGCAGCGCCAGCATAATTTGGCGCTGCGTCCCGCTCGAGATTTCCTCAAAATACATAAAATCCTGCTTTTCACGCGAAAATACTTGGACGTAGAGGTTCTCGTCGATCTTCAGATGTTCGTAGCGCCCCTCGGTCAAAAGCGGCAGGGTCCGCGTCACCAAACCTCGTATGTCACGATTAAAGGTTTTGGCGATATGATGAGCTCCACCGGTCAGCAAATCGCAGGCAAGCTGACGCGCAGCAATGCGACGGTTATGGACATCGATTTGGTCACGGTGCCCCGCGATCTGCGTCTGCAATGCGTTATGCGTGTTGCAGCGCTCGCGCTCCTGCTCCAGCGTTGCTGTCATGGCTTCAAGCTCGGTTTCGCGGTCGGCTATTTCAGCTTGTACGGTCGACACGGTGTCGGCCGTGCGTGTACAGGCGTCGTGCAAGCGAGTCCGCTGCTCCTCTGCCTGATCGTGCAGGGTCGACTTAAACGTATCGAGGCCTGTCACATCCAGAAACGCTGCGCCGGCACCAGCTTGTAATTGCGACACCCGGTCTTTAATGCTGCTGTCAGGAAGGCGCCCGAGGTCTTCGATAGCTCGGGGGAGCGATATGGTATCGACCATATCGATCGTCTGCGCCTCACGGCGTGCAGTGCTAATCTGGTCGTCAATGACGCGTGAGGAATGCAAAAGCTGCGTCATCTTCCCGTTCAGACTACGGCAACGCACGCCACAGACCAGTGCACCTACAGTGGACAAAGCCGCAGCCGCAATCACAATCCATGTGAAGACAACGCCATCCGGACCAAAGTTCGCCAGGCCCAAGGCAAGCCAGCCAACGATCGCCAACACGAGAAGGAGAATGCCAACCGTGCGCATTGTGCCGTGGCTGCGTTTGGTCCTATCATGTGCCCGCATGCACCGAGCCTGCTGTTCCTCGAGCGTAGGGCCGTTCTGCCCATTCCCGTCCTGCTCTGTGCGCTCGCCCAACTGGCTCGCAAGATGCTCACGGTAGTTTTCCACAGGATCCTTGAGTTGTTCAAAGCTCTCAAGATAAGCCTGTGCGTTTTGGACAGAAGCTTGAAGGTCATCCAACACCAACACACCGTCGTGTTGATGGCGGGACGCAATCTCAGCAAGTGCGCCGTCGAGGCGACTCACACACGTTTTCCATTCCGCAAACGAGGTCTCAAACGCCACCTTATGCAGCGGCTCAACAGCAGCGGTGACCTTCGTCGCTGTCTCCTCGTAGGCGGCAATCGTTACTTCCAGCTCGGTAATCTGGGTTGCCGCCTGCTCGTGCTTGGTCACCAACTCACGGTGCGCCGCCTCGAGCTGGGGCAGACGCTCTTCATCAAACGCGAGTTCCGTGAGACGGTTCTCGCACTCGTCAATCTGACCGTTCGTCTCGGCAATAGAGGTGTGCTCATGCTCAATCTCGATTTCCGCCACGACGGCAACCCGCTCCAGCTCGGCAATACCTGCCATACGTTTCACGGCGGCACTGTGGGGCTGGGGGGTCGTGATCTCACGTTGGGCCAGGTAAAACGACTCGATAAACTCTTCAAAATCAAACCCCAGCAGTTCCGCCAGCACATCGCGCACGTCCTCTGCGCCCCGCGCCAGCGGCTCCTCAACGCCCTGCTTGACGAGTCGTGCGCCTTGGGTCCCACTATCGTCCAGAAAGCGTGAGAGCTCATAGCCTTCGCCATCGATCGTAAACTCCACCGCGGCAGCGCAGCGTGGCTCGCTCCAGCGAATCACTTTCATGATTTCATCCGGGGCGAGGGAAAAGGTGCGACCAAACAGCGCAAAACACACGATCTCGCCAATGGTGCTTTTCCCCGCTTCGTTCTGACCACTGATCGCAATAATGCCTTGGTTCGGCAAGTGATTGAGATCGAGCTCGACATACTTGAGCACGTTTTCTGCCCATATCCGATTGATAATCATTCCGGCCGCATCCCCCTGTGCTGCTTCTCTATGGTATTCAGGATGAACTGCACCGCTTCGTCATACAATGCAGCATCAAAGTCGTCCCCGAGGTTTGCCCGACGATGGAATTCTCCTCTGGCATACTCGGCAAATTCACTCGCCGGACCTTTGCGGACATACTCGAGAGGTTTGGGATCGTGCTCTGGTGCCATCTGTTACTCCACTTCCCCGACGGATAGCAGGGATGAGAACAGCTACTCTGCAACGAGCAGCCATGTCATCACATTAAAGAAAGAGCATTTCTGTGCGCGTAAGCGTACCAGGAGGATGGGGCGAAAGTCCAGTCCTGAGAAGCGGAAAGCAACAGGTCACACGACACTCTTTGCGTCGAGCCTTATCCATGCTCTCCCGTCAGCCAAGGAGTCGTCAGGCGAGCGGCTTCGGCATACACCAGTCGGACGGGGACATCGTGCGCCAACGCGGCGCGCTTGCACGCATCATATTCCGGTGCGGCTTGGACCATGTGTCCATCAAGCATGCCGCATTTCACCGCAATCGGGCCGTAGCAGGTTGTCACTTCACGCATAAAGCGTTCGAGCTTCTGCCGCCACACTTCGTAGACCCGCACACCGAAGCTCGAGGTATGCCGCAGCATGAGGCGAGAGAGTTCAGAGACTTTGGTTCGCGGAGCAAGAACGGTCAGTGTGTTGGCAGGGCGATGCTTTTTCATGAACAGCGGCGTCAATGTGACATCCAAGGCGCCGTGGGCAAACAAGCGGGCAGCAATATCGTCGTAGAATTCCGGATTCATGTCGTCGATGTTTGCCTCAAGCACGGCGATGCGCTCTGCAGCGGCGGGGGTCTCGGTCTCGCCAAGGAGTATTTGGAGTGGTATGGAGGACACGTCTGTTGCCACAGTACCATATCCCGTGCCGGTGACGGTCATGGACGGTAGTGGGCCAAAATCCACCGCCAGAGCTGTGATGATCGCAGCGCCACCGATCGTCGTCCGCTCTCCGGAGCTGCTCTCGCCGTGCACGGGAATACCACGGACCAGCTCTGCAACAAGCGGATGCGGCACTGGACGGCCCTGGACGCTGCCTTCGCCGAGATTCAGCGGCGCGGCGACACACTGGTCTATCCCGAGTTCCTCCAGCGCGAACACCACGCCACTGCCGAGCAGGACCACGTCTGGCAGAGAGGCAGCGGGCAGCTCAGGGGTCGTATCCTGCGCGCCATGCACGCGGCCGACGGCATCTGCATACCGATGCAACACAGTGAGCAGGCGTTGCTGCGCCGTCGGACTGATACCGCTATGCTCGATACGGCGTTGGAGGTCATCCGAGGTTGCGTGCGAGAGTGAGGTGCCATGTGACGGTGGAATAAACGTAAGGCTGATCGCAGTACAATCCGGCAACACAAGCCGCCGCGGCGTGAGCTCGCCGGGCTCAAGGCCCAGCGCGCGCCAACCTGTCTGCACAGCCTCGAGTGATGCGCCAGCATCAAGCAGCGCCCCGAGGAGTGCAGGAGCGGTGACCCCGGCGACACCATGCACATACGCTATGCGCATGTCGAACCTTCCTGTGGTTATGAAGAGGGGGAGGAGGGTGACTTTTCGCCAATGAGGTTGATGGTGTGCGCCATATAGCCCGCGCCAAAGCCATTGTCGATATTGACGACGGCAACACCGGAGGCGCAGCTGTTGAGCATGGCTAACAGCGGGGCCAAACCGCCAAAATTGGCGCCGTAGCCCACACTTGTCGGCACGGCAATCACCGGCTTATCGACTAACCCGCCTACGACACTGGCAAGCGCGCCTTCCATGCCGGCAACAACGACGATCACCCGCACGGCCATCAGCACATCCCATGTGTCCAACAGCCGGTGCAATCCCGCCACGCCGACGTCATACACCGTCTTGACCTGACTTCCCAAAGCACGCGCCGTCACCACGGCTTCCTCAGCGACGGGAAGGTCAGACGTTCCCGCTGCAGCCACGAGTACAGTGCCCTCGGTCAGCGGCCGCGTCTCCTGTTGCACGACGACTGTACGGGCTATGGCATTGTATTCCGCCTGTGAGGTAAGCGCCAGTAGTGCTTCTGCGGCTTGGGGGGCAATGCGTGTAGCAAGGAGATTGCTGCCGTGACTGAGAATGCGCTCGCCAATCTCCCGAATTTGCTCGACGGTTTTGCCTTGGCAGAAAATGACTTCGGGCACGCCTTGTCGCAGGCTGCGGTGATGATCAATGCGGGCAAAACCGATATCTTCATACGGTAAAAAGCGGAGCTGCTCCAACCCTTCGGCAGGTGAGACTTCGCCCGCAGCAATCTGTGTCAGTAACGTCTCCAATTGCGCACGATTCACACGTCCTATCCTTTATTCTTCTTGCTTTAGCGCCCGCGTCATGAGCGCCGTTACGGCATCTTGCGGCGTCATATGCCCATGCAACAACGCATGTATACGTTCGGCAATCGGCATTTCTACCTGATAGGTATGCCCGAGCGCCACTGCGGAACCTGCCGTGGTGACGCCTTCCGCAACCGTCCGCATATCTTGCAAGATTTCTTGCAGCTTTTTCCCTTGCCCCAGCTGCACCCCAACGGCATGGTTCCGGCTTAAATCACCGGTACACGTCAACACGAGATCACCCATGCCGGACAAGCCCGCAAACGTTTGCGCTTTCGCCCCCATGGCAGCGCCAAGCTGGGCGATCTCGGCAAGCCCCCTGGTGATCAGCGCTGCCCGCGCATTATAGCCAAATTGCAAGCCATCGCATACACCTGCGGCCAGAGCCATGACATTTTTCAGCGCCCCCCCTAACTCGACACCAAGCACATCCGTGTTCGTATAGACGCGAAACTCCGGCGTATTGAACAACGTTTGCACGGCCTCAGCCACAGGACACTCAGGCGCCGCAGTCACTACAGCCGCAGGAGTTTTTTGACTCACTTCCCGGGCAAACGAGGGACCCGACAGCACGGCAATATGCGCCGCCTTCTCCGGAGGGATAATGTCACGCAATACGCCGGACATCGTCAGGAGTGACTCGGACTCGACGCCCTTCGTTGCGCTGACAACCAATGCCTGCGGAGGCAGCAAAGGCCCTAACACGCGCCAGATAGCCCGCGTGGCGTGCGAGGGAACGACCGAGATAAAGACGTCTGCGTCCTGCACGACCTCGCGGAGGTCGGTTGTCGGTCGAATATTGTCGTGCACAGGAAAACCAGGGAGATATATCGCATTGGTGCGCTCTCGGGCAATGCGCTCAGCTTGTTCCGGGTCACGGACCCAGAGGTGCACGTGTTCGCCTTTGTCAGCCAACAGATTGGCCAGCGTCGTTCCCCACGAACCTGCCCCAATAACGGCAAGGCGCGCATCTTTGGCATGTTGTATCATGAACACATCCTCATTGCGACAACCATTTGTGACGTCCCTGGACGAAAGCTTGCACGCCTGCCCAGAGTACAGGGGATATGGTTTATTTTACTCTCTATCACCATCCACCGCCCAATCGCGGGCGCGGCGCACCGCCTCCTGCCATCCGTGATAGAGGTGATCACAACGTTCTGCAGGTATCTGCGGAGTGTACTCGCGCTCGAGCGTCCAATGCGTCGCGATATGCTCGATATCCTCCCAATAGCCAACGGCCAATCCCGCCAAATACGCCGCCCCCAATGCGGTGGTCTCCACCACCTGCGGCCGCTGCACCGGCACTTGCAAGATATCGCTTTGAAACTGCATCGCAAGATTGTTCACCGCCGCCCCACCATCTACCCGCAGATTCGGTAGTGGGACATGGCCCACCTCAACCATACGTTCGATGACATCCCGTGTCTGGTAGGCCATCGCTTCAAGTGCTGCCCGCACGATATGCGCCCGCGTGGTGCCGCGTGTCAGACCAACCAGCGTGCCCCGAGCATACATATCCCAGTGCGGCGCACCAAGCCCGGTAAACGCTGGAACAAGATAGACGCCCCCGGTATCAGGCACACTGGCAGCCAGCGCCTCACTTTCATCAGCACTGTCGATAAGCTGTAATTCGTCACGCAGCCACTGCATGGTTGCTCCAGTCACGAAAATACTGCCTTCGAGGGCATAGGTCAGCTCACCGTGTAGCCCCCATGCAATCGTTGTGAGCAACCCATGCTCAGGGCCGAGGGGTTGCGTTCCAATGTGCATGAGCACGAACGAGCCGGTACCGTATGTATTTTTGACCATCCCAGGCTGAAAACACGCTTGACCAAACAATGCGCCTTGCTGGTCGCCGATTACGCCGCCAATAGGTATGGCAGTTCCCGCAAACAATGCTGCGGTCGTCGTCCCGAAATCGCCGCTGGAATCACGCACGTCCGGAAGAAGGCTTGGAGGAATGTCAAGTTCGTGGAGAATATCGGTGTCCCAACACCGCTCGTAGATATTGTACAGCATCGTTCGCGATGCATTCGAATAGTCCGTGCAATGCAGTGTACCGCCACTGAGCTGATACAGGAGCCATGTATCCACTGTGCCGAAGGCCAACTGCCCGCGAGCGGCGCGTTGGCGCGCACCCGGAACATTGTCGAGTAACCAGCGGACTTTGGTGGCAGAAAAATATGCATCCAGTACCAGACCGGTACGCTGACGAATCTCCGCTTCCCAGCCTTGTGACCGCAGCGCTTCGACCAAAGGTGCAGTGCGGCGACACTGCCAGACAATCGCAGGTGCGATCGGCTCACCACTGACACGATCCCAGATCAACGTCGTTTCGCGTTGGTTTGTCAGTCCGATACCGGCAACGCGCTCCGGTGCTACCCCAGCCTGCTGCAACACACGTTGCGCTGTGGACCGCTGCGATTGCCAGATATCGGCAGGGTCATGCTCGACCCAGCCGGGCTGTGGATAATGTTGCGGAAACGGCTGGTTTGCCTGTGCCACAATCCGCCCGGCAGCATCCACGAGCATCGCACGTGAACTACTCGTGCCCTGATCAAGCGCCAGAATATACGTTGTTGCCATAGTCTACTCTCGTCTTCTTCACACGTTAGGACACCGTTGCATAGACGCGGATACTGATTTCACGATCGAGTAAATGCCGAGGAAACGGGCCATATGGTGCGGCGCGTTTCACAGCATTCAGAAGCGCCTGATCTATCACCTGGTACCCGGACGAGCGGAGTAAGACGGCCTCTGCGAGCTCACCATTGCGCCGGATAGTAAAACCGACAATCGGTACGCCGATCCTACCATGATTCGGCGCAAAAAACGGCACGGAAAAGACCAACTCGATTTTGCGTTTGACCCCGACTAAGTAGGAAAAATGTTTCAAGCCGAAGGCGTCGATGGAGCGATACTTCCCCCCACTCGACGGTTGTTGGCCTTCCCCCGGACGTTCCGGTCCTTTCTCATAGACCCCTGGGGCATCAAACGTAGGCAACGGCAGTTGCTGTTCAAGCCGGGCAAAATGCTCCTCCATGGCCTCCTTCCGGGCCTGCTCGGCCTCGGGATTTGGCCGCTGGAGCATAGCTATTTCTTGTTCACCACTAATACGGAACTGCCGTTCGTCTCGACGCTTCGTGATGGGAGGTTCCGGGACCTTGCGTGCCGGGGCCGGGACGGTCCCGCGCGGGGCACGGAGCAGTGGTGTACGCGCCGGTGGCTTGCGTGCCGGCGGAGCAGTGGTTTTGCGTGCTTGCCGCTGTGGCACAGGCGGCAGCCGCGGCGGAGCTTGTGGCGTCGGCAGGCTCGGCGCCACTTTCGGGACATTAGGCCGCAAGCGACTGTAGCGCTCAGGCAACGCAAGCTCTGGCGGCAACTCCGGAGGCTGAGCGCCGGAAGGCTTTTGTGCTGCAGATGGTCCCGGCCCAATGTCCTGCGCTCGGCTATCGAAGCGTGAAAGGATGCGCGCCGCATCCGGACGCTCCTTCCGCACCGGTTCAGGCAACTCGGCAATCACCCCACCTGACTTCGGCTTCGGTGGAGGAGGCTGACGCTTCGGCGACGGAGGTGGAGGTGCAGGGCGTTTCTCTGCTACGCGCGGAGGGGGGGTCGGAGGGACGCGAGACGGTGGAGGAGCGTCAAGCACACGTATCGCCACAGGAGTCGGCAACGTTGGCGCGGGTGATGGCATAAAAGCAAGTAGCCCGCCGAAGAGCACGTGGAGCAGGATCGATAACAATAGCGAGAGCCGTAGACGGGACTTTTGCATATCATATCAACTCAACACGCGCGTAGAACACCTGTACTCTGGCGCACTACTCATCAGTATACTCCAGATGGCTCTCGCGCTCTTCTTAGATGGCCTCTTCGCCATGTTCGCCAGTACGAATACGCACGACGTCCATCGCAGAGGTCACAAAGATTTTCCCATCACCTATCCGCCCCGTATGTGCCGCAGTCATAATAGCGTCAATGATATCATCAACTTGCGTGTCAGGTGCAACAATTTCAAGTTTAGTCTTGGGGAGAAAATCCACCACATACTCCGCCCCACGATACAATTCCTTATGACCTTTTTGACGACCAAAGCCTTTGACATCGGATACAGTTAAACCCTGCACACCAATCGCATTGAGGCGCTCTTTGACTTCGTCAAGCTTAAACGGCTTAATGATCGCCTCAATCTTCTTCATCATGATCCATCCCCTCCCATACGCTGCAGGTGATGTCCGCCTCGTCTCCCTAGACCCGCTCCAACTCTACCAACTTCTGCGCTGACGTTCCAGGTACTCAGCCTGACGATGCGAACATCTGATGCTGCAATGCCCGATGTCCAATGTCACGGCGATAATGGACTCCTGGCCAGTGAATCTCCCGCACGGCATGATATGCCTGTTCAATCGCTGCAGCAATGGACGGCCCTCGCGCAGTCACGCCAAGGACACGCCCCCCGTTCGTCGCCACCTGCCCATTATTGAGACGCGTTCCGGCGTGAAAAATCCATGTTTTATCACGTTGGGTCGCTTCCTCCAAGCCGGCGATCGATAAACCTGTCGCATATGAACCAGGATAACCGTCGGCGGCCATCACCACACAGACCGCCGCCTCGGGCACATAGTCCGCCTGCACATCATCCAGACACCCACGTGCCGCGCCATCCAGGAGCGGGAAGAGGTCGCTTGCCAACCGCACAAGCAACGGCTGGGTTTCAGGGTCACCAAAGCGCACATTAAACTCTATGACGTAGGGATCGCCATCCACGATCATGAGCCCGGCATACAATACGCCTCGGTACGGGGCACCACGCGCCGCCATCCCACCGACCGTCGGCTCAATGATCTCCGCCATAATCCGCGTATGCAACGCGTCGGTAATCACCGGAGCAGGGGAATAGGCCCCCATACCGCCGGTATTGGGCCCTTGATCGTTGTCAAACACACGCTTATGGTCTTGTGACGAAGCGAGAGGCACAACACGTTCGCCATCGACCAACACGTGAAAAGACGCTTCCTCCCCGGCCAGAAATTCTTCGAGCACCACGCGGTCTCCAGCCGCGCCAAATGCTCGCTCATGCATGAGACGATGCACTGCCTGGAGCGCTTCGTCTGCTGTCTGACACACTATGACACCCTTCCCACCAGCCAAGCCGTCGGCCTTCACGACTAACGGCCCACGATGCTGCCGAATATAAGCCTGTGCCGTGGCCAAATCGTCGCAGATCTCCGCAGCCGCGGTGGGAATGCCGTATTCTTGCATAAACGTCTTCGCAAATGCCTTGCTTGCTTCCAGCTGCGCTGCTGCCCGAGAGGGGCCAAACACGAGCAAACCATGCTCGGCAAAGATATCAGCGATGCCGAGTGCGAGCGGTAACTCGGGACCAACAACCGTCAGATCGATGTAGTGCTCTCTCGCAAAATCGCACAACCCAGCAATATCGTCATCCGCTAACGGTACCGCCTCGGCACACTGCCAACTACCGGCATTACCCGGTGCACAATAGAGCTTGCTGACGTGTGCACTTTGCGCCAGTTTCCACACCAGAGCGTGCTCTCGCCCTCCACCTCCGACGACCAAAACCTTCATTGCCGCGCCTTTCTCTCCTCGATCATAACGACAGGAACCATCACCCCATTTTCACAACGCGTGTTATCCTTGCGACACAGTAGGGTCTAAGTCTCCCAGACGATAGCGCAACAGCGCGGTAACAACGATGGCCGCGGTTTCTGTACGCAAGATACGTGGGCCAAGACTCATGGGAGTAAAACCATAACGGTGTGCGCATGTCACCTCTTGGGCCGTCAACCCTCCCTCTGGCCCAACAAGCACGACGCATGGCCCTCCCCTGCGGACTGACTCGATGACGTGTCGCGCCCCACAGATCTGCTCGTCTTCCCAGCAGACGATTTTGGCCGGAGCAGTGCTATAAGCCTCACAAAAATCCTGCAGCGATTGCGGTGGTTGGATATCAAGCAACGTCCGGCGACCGGACTGCCGGGCCGC
>CAJIAL010000501.1_pt1 | contig 17731 bp, 19 predicted proteins | sample 9199091 | NCBI WGS metagenome assembly CAJIAL01 (sample SAMEA7708270, study PRJEB35096) | sediment metagenome | biome: marine neritic benthic zone biome [ENVO:01000025]; feature: sediment [ENVO:00002007]; material: shallow marine sediment [ENVO:03000034] sea grass bed [ENVO_01000059] ... | reverse complement strand
GGTCACACCGGAGCAGATCGACATCGCACGCCACGCCTACCGCACCTACGGCAAAGGCCGTCATCCTGCCGGACTCAACTTTGGGGACTGTTTTGTTTACGCGCTTTGCAAAATGTCAGGGGAACCCTTGTTGTGCAAAGGCAACGATTTCAGCCAAACCGATGTTGAACGGGTCCCTATTGGCCACCGCTAATCATCTGTATTGATCATTGCAACCCAGGCATGCAGATGAGCACGACGACCCTGGGCGTCAAGCTCGATGAGGCGACTCGCGATCGTCTCAATAAGCTCGGCGAGCGCAAACCACACTTGGCTCTCTGGTTTATAAAAGAAGTCATTGATCGCTATCTTGCGACCGAAGGACGTGACGAGCGTGAAAAGGCCAAAGATAGGGCACGCTAGAAACGCTTTGTCGACACCGGCAATGCCATCCCACACGAGGGCGCTAATCGCCACTTCGATGCGTTCGCCGAGCGGCCGCACAGCAGACTCAAAACCCATGAAGGTCTTGTGCACGATTCAGAACCTGCCCCGCTACCCTCAAGTCTACGACAGAGCAGAATGTTGAGATGGTAAAAGTAACAAGTCAAGACCTGACCCCAGTTCCCCACCAGATGCCCTCGGCTTCGGTATCGCTCAGCATCGTGATCCGTGGTTGCAGAAACCAGTGCACCCCAAAGGTCAGGATGTCTTTGGCAGCGCCAAAAAAGGCGCACACGGCATCAAGGCCCTCGTGCTTGCCAAAGCCCCCTTTCTCGCCATCCCAGATAGCATCTTCAGTAAACAGGTTGCGCATACGCTCCGGGTTGTACATGTCATCAGCGGCATCGGCATATTCTGCTTTCAACTGCTTGATTGCTTCAATGTCCTCCAAAGCCTGAACCCGTTTTGCCAGCTCATGAATGTCCATGGTTATCCTCCTTTGGTCATAGACGTAGGATGGTGAACACATGCTATCGTCTGCTTCATTGGACCCCGCTAGCACATGGCCGAATGTTACGGGATGACTTCTTGTTTGAGGCGTTGGACATAATTCCATGCCGTACCGTATCCAATGCCGAGTTGCTTGCTGATTTGATGCAGGGAGACGCCTTGGGCATGGAGCTCGGCAATGCGAACCTGAATGCCCTTCGCAATCGGGGATCGTGATATCCGCTTGCCTTGGGCTTTCGCCCGGGCCATGCCTGCTTTGACCCGTTCACTGATCAGGGCGCTTTCAAATTGGGCCAGTGAGGCCATCACCGTGAAGATCATTTCGCCCTGGGGCGTGGTGGTGTCGATGTTTTCTTGATACGAGATAAAATCCACACCCAAACTTTAAAACTCTTTCAGGGCCTGCACCAGTGCCAGTGTAGCATCGTGTTACAGGAACGTTCCCACCGCCATCCATGCGCCCCACATGATCAGCCCAATGCCCGTGAGCGACCCCAGCCAGTGTCCCGCAGGAATGGTTTTTTCCAGGAGGACAAACACCGCCAGCCCGACGATCCAATAGAGATTCATGACGCCGCCCACAAACAGGAGACCCATGAGAAACCAACAGCACGCCAGACAAAAGGCGCCGTGGTCGATGCCCATCCGAAACGCGCCGAGCGTCCCGGTGCGCCAGTGATGCGTGACGAACTGGAGCGGGCTGCGGCAATGCTGCAGGCACGCGTGCTTCAGCGGGGTGAGCTGATAGACCCCCGCCGCAATCAGCACCATGCCACCGAACACCGCACTGGTGCTGGCCATCATGGCCGACAGCAGCCCGACGCGTTCGAGGCCCCACTGCGTGGTGGCCGCCAGGGCACTGAAGCCGCCCCAGGCGACGAGGTAGCCGGCGGCGAATACGCCGGTGGGCACAAATGGCGCCCCTTGGGTCTGCTGGGTGCGGTTGACGCGGGCGAAAAGCAGCAACATGGGAGCAGCACTGGGGAGCATCATCGCGATCATCATCACCCACCACATCACGAACATCAGCACGGCGTAGCCTTGGGTCCAGACGGCGGGCTGCATCACGGCGGTATGGGCCATCTGCATGGTGTGACTCATACCGCCATGATTGCCTGGAAGGGGCAAGGCGGACATCTCGACGGCGGTCATGCCCATCCCCGCCCCCAACAGAATATAAACCCAGGAGAAGGCTATGACCGTGACGATCCCAGCAACGACGATCTGCCGATCGCGCTTCAAGACGGTCTCAAGTATGGACACCTCGCTCTTCATGACATTCTCGCCTGTGTTATCGGACCACGCCGTGGGTTGACAGATGCAGATGGGCAAACTGACCGTAACTATCACGCAGTGCCATCGGAATCGCCGCGCTCGCTGTGCTGGTACCGCTTCCAACCTCGGCAACGGTATACTCGAAGCCATGCGGAAGTTCGATCCGTGCGCGGTGCTCTGCACCCGTGACGGCGTTGCGAATCGGTTCGCCGCTGGCCTCGATCAGGCCTGGAACCACCAGCCTGGCCCTGCGTGCATCGATATCGACCTCGAATTGGAGTGCCGCATAGAAGGGATCATGGACTTTGGTGATGGTGGACATAAACACGTTCCACACCGTGGTGCCCGGCTCGGTCTCTTCGCCATAGAGGATTTGACGCAAGGCCTCTCGCTGCGAGTCGTCAGCACGCTCATCAATGATCACTTGCATCTCACCGTTGCCTTGATGTATGGCTCCCGGCCACTTCCCGACGTAGGCGGCGCGTAACCCATCGAGTCGGGTCTCCCCAAAGTGCCCCTCGTCGATCTCATACCCCACCACCGCCTGGCAGTTGCCGTGCGTTGGCAGCGCATTGAATTGACAGGGACAACCATAGTCACAATTGCAGTTCGCGAACTCGCGCGCTTTGATTTCCCATTCGACGTATGTCATGTCCATTCTCCTTGTGGTGTCTTCAAGGTGTCGATCGTGTAGACATCTTCATATGCACTATGGTTCTCTCCGCATGCTCTCCCTCCTCTTCTGGCTACCCAACACAAGAAGCGTACGTCCTCCGCTACATCCGAGAGGAGCCGCCTCGTACCTCACGCAATATCTGCGCCATGAAGGCCAGCAACGTCTCCTGCGACTGAAACAATGTGGCCCGTCCCGAGATGACGTGTTCCACCCGGCCGATCACGCGTCCAGCCTGCACGTCGGCCTCGGCGTGGAACTCCACCACAAAGGCCCGATGCACGGACAACGGCAACGGATTTGCCAGGGGTTGACACATCACCTATGCCTCGCAGGTGGCTTTGCAGCGTGGCTCAGAAAAGGTATAGTGTTGCTATGGGATCGGCCATGAGGCTGCGATCCAACGTCTGACTTGACACCAGCCTATCGTACGGACGGGTATCAAGTCCTTGGAAAGTTCTCGGAAAGTTCTTGGAAAAGTCTTGGATGTCCATCTCGCCCATTGTCGAGTTTGCGCCCTTTCGCCTGGACCTGGTCGATGAGCGCTTGTGGTGTGGCCACGAGGTGCTGCCGCTGACCCCCAAAGCCTTTGCCGTGCTGCGCTGTCTGGTGGTACACCCCGGCCAACTGGTGACCAAAGATACCCTCCTGGACACGGTGTGGCCCGAGACGGCTATCAGCGAGTCGACCCTGACGGGATGCATCTGGGAGTTGCGTCAGGCCCTGGGCGACGCGGCACGCACCCCGCACTACATCGAGACGGTGCATGGCCGCGGCTATCGCTTCATTGCCCCGATCACCGAACCCGCATCCCCTGAGACCTGGCAGGGTGATGAGGGCAAGCCTCCGCCGGTGACGTCTATTGCCGCCTTGCATACCGCGCTTTTCGTCGGTCGGGAGGGGGAACTCACCCAGCTCCAGCAGTGGTACGCGACGGCACGTCAGGGCCAGCGTCAGATCGGGTTGATTGTGGGGGAGCCCGGTATTGGCAAGACCGCTCTGGTCGATGCCTTCATCACGCAAGTTACCGCCCATGCGCCTGTGTGGGTTGCCCATGGGCAATGCATTGAGCAATATGGCGCGGGCGAACCGTATCTGCCCCTGTTGGAGGCGCTCGGCCGTCTATGTCGGGGATCGGATGGGGACGAGGTCGTGGTGGTGCTACGACAGGTGGCGCCGAGCTGGCTGGTGCACCTACCGGCGGTGGTGTCTCCTGATGAGCGTGAGGCGCTTGCACGCACGGCGAGTGGGGTCACGCCCGCCCGGATGATGCGAGAACTGGCCGACGCCTTGGAGATGCTGACGGTCACTCATCCCGTGATTCTGGTGTTGGAGGACTTGCACTGGAGTGACACCGCGACTTTGGAGTGGTTGCATTACGTGGCACGCCGACGTGACCCGGTGCAGTTGTTGGTGGTGGGGACCTATCGTCCGGTGGAAGTGATTGTCCGCAAGCATCCGCTGCATCGGGTGCGTGCCGAGCTGCGGCAGCTGCCGCAGTGTCAGGAGTTGGTGCTGGACTATCTGTCCGAAACCGCAGTGGAAGCCTATCTCAGGCAACGTGTGGGGGTGACACCCTACGACGCACGGCTTGTCCAGGTCTTGCACCGACGAACCAATGGCCATCCGCTGTTTCTCACCGCGGTTGTTGACGAGCTGGTCAGCCAACGGGTGTTCGACGAGACGCGTGTCGAGGAGCAGATCACTCTCGTCACGGAGCTGATCCCAGCAAGCATCAAAGACCTGATTGAGCATGATATTGACCAGGTGTCTCCTGAAGACCAGGCCATCCTTGAAGCCGCGAGCGTCGTGGGGACGATATTTTCCATCGCAGAGGTGGAGGCCGGAGTGGACGTGCCAGAGGAGGTGATTGAAACGCGTTGTGCAACCTGGGCGCGGCGCGGCCAATTCCTCCACCCGGCGGGCACCGAGACCTGGCCGGATGGCACGGTGACTGCACGCTATAGCTTTCGCCATGCCCTATACCAGGAGGTGGTCTCTCACCGGCTCTTCTCGGGCCGTCGTGCGCGGCTGCACCAACAGATCGGGGTGCGGAAGGAAGGGGCCTATGGGGGGCGGGCCGCAGAAATCGCGGCGGAGCTGGCCGTGCATTTCGTGCATGGGCGAGACACGCAGCGAGCGGTGCACTATCTGCATCAGGCGGGGGAGAATGCCTTCTGGCGCAGCGCCTATCGCCAGGCTGCGAACCATCTGACCCAGAGTTTGGAGCTGCTCCAGAGCTTACCGGACACCGTCGAGCGCGCCCGCCACGAGCTGGCCGGACGGCTCATGCTCAGTCGGGTTCTGATGCTCACCCGCGGCGGCGGCGCCCAAGAAGTGGAAGAGGTCTTGGTCCGGGCACGCACGTTAGGTCAGCAGGTAGGGGACACCATAACACACTTCAGGGTGCTGCGGGGATTGTGGACCGTCTCGCTAATGAGGGCAGACCTTCATCAAGCCCACGAATTCTCAAATGCGTTGCTCCATCTGGCACACCAACAGCAAGACGCCGACCTTCTCGCCAATGCTCACGCGGCGATTGGGGCGACGTCGCTCTATCGCGGTGACTTTCCCGCCGCACGCGCCCATGTGGAGCAAAGTTTGGCGTGTTATGACCTGCGGCAACCTCAGGATGTTGACGCCCGTTATGAGTTTCCCAATCGCCAGGTGTACAACAACGTCTATCTTTCCAAGACCCTGTGGATACTGGGATATCCGCAGCAGGCGCTGGCGAGTCTCGACGCAGCTCGCCACCTGGCGCAAGAGCTGGTACATCCTTTCAATCTCGCGATTGTCTTGGACTTTGCCACTGAGCTCCATCAACTACGCGGTGAGGTGCAGGCTGTCCAGACACAATCCGAGGCCCTGCTGGCCCTGGCCCAGGCGCAGGACCTGCGGCAATGGGTGGCATGGGCACAGACGATGCAGGGATGGGTCTTGGCCATGCAAGGGAAGTGCACGGCCGGGATCACGCAGATGTGGGAAGGGATGGCGGCATGGCGGGCGGCGGGTGATGAACTCGATCGACCCAGGTTGCTCGGCCTGCTCGCCGATCTCTTGCGTCGAGACAGACAGGCTGCGGAGGGACTGCGTGTTCTCTCTGAAGCGCTAGCTCTGATGGACACAACGGCAGAGCGTTGGTACGAAGCGGAGCTCTATCGGCTCAAAGGAGAGCTCCTTCGGCAGGTGGAAGGCGGCATACGACGGGCGGAATGCACCCCGGAAGCCTGTTTTCAGCAGGCGCTGGCGATTGCCCGATCTCAGCAGGCCAAATCCTGGGAACTGCGTGCCGCCATGAGCCTGAACCGCCTGTGGCAGTCTCAGGGCAAACGCCAGGACGCCTACGACCTACTGGCGCCGGTGTGCGGGTGGTTCACCGAGGGCTTTGACACGGCCGATGTGCAGGAGGCCAAGGCGTTGCTGCATGAACTCGGGGAATAGGAGAATAGTGAGGAAGCAATGAGGAAAGATATGGAAAAATTACTGTTGTCCCTTACTTTTGTTGTCGTCGGCTCTTTTCTGGCTTTGCCAAATGCAGTACACGCTCACTGCCAGATCCCCTGTGGGATCTATGATGACTACGCGCGAGTACAATCGATGCTCGAAGATGCCGCCACCGTAGAAAAGGCAGCCCAGTTGATTGCCGCCTTGGCTGGTAAATCCGACGCTCAATCCCAAAACCAGTTAGTTCGCTGGGTGATGAATAAAGAAGATCACGCCGAAAAAATCATTGCAACTATCAGTAACTACTTTCTTACACAACGCATCAAGCCTGGCCAAAAAGACTACGCTGAACGGCTAATCAAACATCACGCGGTGATTATTGCTGCAATGAAAACCAAGCAGAATGCTGATGAGAAATTCGCTACAACCCTGAAGCAAAGGATTGAAGCGCTATCAGGGTACTATCCGGAGCACAAGCATTAAGGCGATTACCGACAAAGAACCTCCCCCTCACGCTAGTACTGCGTCACCGCAATTCCCCTGCCAGTTTGGCAGGGGAGATTCCCTCGTTTCTGTGCGTGGTACGACGTTCGTAACTGCTCAAGGATTTCCGCCCCGGTGTTAGATCTCACCAAGTATAGACGACCTCCAGGATGTTGCGGCAATGCCCTGGGTTCGTCTGGCGTTGCCCCGTTGGGGCGGGAGGAGCGCTGGTCCCCCGACATGTAAAGGTACCTAACGCGATCTTACAGCGGAATCTCAAGATCGAACAACGGCCCGTATTGTTGGCAGCCGAACACATCTTTCTCCCCTGGCCCTCCCGCCGGTCGCTGTCGCCGAATCGAAAATTTAAAGGCGTTGGCGGGTTCGACGATGAAGAAGTGCGTGAGCCGCTCCATGGGGATATTGAACAGTGCCGCGATGGTCTCCGGCGTGATGACTCCGCTGGCTTTGACCTGTTCGAACAGATGGTGGTCGTCGAAAATAATGTCAAAGGTGAGATGATCTACGCCGGCGTTTTTACTTCGGATGGTTTTGGCTAGAGTCTGAAGTGTGTGCATGGCGGTTCTTTCAGGTAGAAGACACGAATACACAAGGCCATCGACGTCTTGAGACGACTTTTATAAGGACAACGGCGAATCGCTTCTTTATCCGGCACCGACAGTTTCCAGGGCGATGTCGAAGTAGGTCATGGGAGAATCGATGCGCATGACGTGGTTCATCGTCCACTCATAGGCAGGTTTGCCCATCAGCACATCTTCAGTTAAAAAGGCCCCACCGCCGGCCGTGCCTTTGGTCGGAATGCGGGCATAGAAAATGCCCCGGGCAGCGAGGGTGACGATCTTTTCGGCCTGGGCCATGGTCGGGGCGATTGCTTCGACGACGATCCCCAACTCATGCGACCGTATCTCCGTCACGGGTTCCAAATCCCCCAGCACGCCGTTTTTGCCATAGACGTGGTAATAGAGCTGGTAGGCTTCACCCTCGGAACCGTACCAAGCTTCCACTTTCTGCCGAGCCCATTCAATGGCGAGTTCAATCGTGGCAATCGTCTGTGGGTCGCGCACGCCGATCACGACATAGCAGCGTTCGCCGACTTTCCCCGCCCCTTCGAGTTTGATGCAGTAGTCGGGGGCAGGGTTGAAGCGCATGCCCCGTGCTTCGGTGGTGATCGCATCAACTTGCTGATAAGTGACCTGGGACATGTCGATCTCCCCGCCCGCCACGGCTTCCCGAAAAGGGTTGTTACGTTCATACATGGCATGGCCGGCGAGTGAGGCGGGTGTGCAGCGTTGTTCAGGGTGCATGGGCTTCACCTGCACACGATCCTCGAAGGCGGTACCAATGATTGATTCCTTCCCCATATACGGTTCACACGCGAACGAGGCGCATTCCAGCACTTTGCCCCAGTAATAAGCCACATCTCTGGGAATGCCATTGGCAATGGCGAATCCTGCAAACGGACAGCAGTCGCTAGCGCGTGCGGCGACGATGACGTCTGCTCCTCTCCTCAACGCTTCTATGAAGGGCTCCGCGCCCATGACCGGAACGATATTATCGGTGCGTTCGAGCACGTCGAGCGTCAAATCCACTCGGCCGTCTAACCCCGCAATGCGTTCGCCCCGCTGCAGGGTGCGCATCAGGTCGGCCTTGGTGAGGGTATGCCGAATTGCCGCTAGGGTAAAGGGGGGCAGATGGTGCTCGGCGGCAATATCTTTGATGATGCGTATGAATGTATCAACGCCGGTGTTCGTGCCGGTATCGTTACAAGAACTAATGAGCATAGGAATACCTAACTGCCGCGCCCCACGCAGCATGTGATCAAGGTCAAACCGTTGCCATTCCTCCGGACTGGCAGCAGTATCCGAGCCGAGAGGGTAGGGGCCGATATCGCAGCTGCCGGCGTCGGCGATAATGGCGCCGGGGTGTTCCTGCAAACCGCGATAAAAACTTTCCGGCTCGAGTGGGGCATAACTGAGATGCCCGGTGGGTACGAGACAACTGACGTGGTTCATGATACGCGCTCCATATACCAGTCTCCTTGCTCCTGAGGGGCGTTCGTTTACAATAGGCTACCACATTTGCTGCGCGTGTCCTCGGTGGATGGCATAGGGTGGGGCGCAGCGACGATGGCTCCGGAGGAGCGAACCCTTGGCGGAGGAGACACGTAGATGGATCGTCGTGATATTCGGGCAGACAGCCCGACCGAGAAAAGCCGGGGTTTCATGCCGGCCGTCAGTATCAATCCTGGTCGGCTCTTGTTTACTGCAGGGATGACCGGGCGCAACCCCGATGGGTCAATTACTTCCGGGGGGATGGGACCGCAAACGCACCGCGCCTTTGAGCGTTTGCAGGCGATTGTGGCACATGCCGGTGGCAGCCTGGAGCAAAGCGTCAAACAAATGCTCTACGTCACCGCGCTCGACCCGTATATTGCCGAGGGGCGAGCGGCCCGCGCGCCGCTTTTTGGCGAAGCCCGTCCGGCGGCAACCGCGCTGGTAGTACGGCGCCTGGCCGATCCCGCTATGCTGATCGAGGCCGAAGTAGTGGTTGACCTTCCCGGTGCCCCTTCGGACACGTTCTCACTGGAGAAATACAACGTCGAAGATCACGGACTCGACTTTTTCCAGGGGGTGATCGTCAACGGCGGACGGTTGATCTATCTTGCCGGGCAGGTGGCGAATAATCCGGACGGCTCGGTGGCGGGCGCCAACGATCTGCGGCGCCAGGCGGAGAAAGTCTACGAGAACATCGGGCATGTGTTACACGCCGCCGGCGCCACGCCTGCCAGTGCGGTGAAAGAAACGACGTGGGTGCTTGATCTCGAATCCTGGCGCCAGCACGGCGCACCGGTGCGTCGCGCCTTTTACCACGGCGATCTTCCAGCCTCGACATTGGTGGAGATCCCCGGCTTGGCACGACCGGAATTTCAAGTGGAAGTCGAAGTCATCGCCGCCGTAGCGTAAAGGAGAGCACACATGGCTTATACTGCAATTGACGCTGACCAGGCGAAACCTGTCTCGAATTACCAACTCGCCACCCGCCAGGAAAGCGGCCGTCTCGTCCATGTCTCGGGGCAAGTGGCGTGGGATGCCGAGGGCAACACCGTCGGGCAAGGAGATATTCGCGCCCAAGCTCAGCTCGTATTCCGGAATCTCCGCCAGGTGTTACAGGAGGCCGGTGGGGATCTCCAGGACCTGATGAAAATTACCACCTATGTGACTGACATCAATAACTATGCGGCGGTGATCGACGTGCGGAACGAGTTTTTTCCGTATGGGCTGCCGGCGAGTACGCTCATCGTGGTCGAGAGTCTTTTTCATCCGGATTGGCTGTTGGAAGTCGAGGGGATGGCTGCGATTGGTTAAACCGTGGTACGGCGAGGCACCTCGTAGCCTCGCCGTTGCGGCACTACTCTTGGAACTTTTCGGGGGTCAACAACTCCAGGAATTCAATGCGTTGCGACTCGATCAGTTTGCGGATTTCCGCACCGACCGCGAGGGCTTCTTTTGGCAAGACATGCCCTTCACGGGTGGGCGATTGCAGGGTGTCATCGGTCCATTCGAGGCACACCACGTCCTGGTCGCCCGGCAGGGTGTAGCCATTGTATGAAACGCGGAATTCGCCGCGTTGGCCGGCGTTTTTGTAATGCGTCACTTGCTTGTGGACGAGTGTCGCCACGCGGCGCGCCTCACCGGGCTTGGTCTTGTACCAACGTCTGATAACGTACATGGGATGCGCAGTCTCCTCCACTATGGTCATAGGGTTGGCAGGTGGCATGATCTCGAGAGTGCAGCTGCCGCTTTCGGTTGGGCGTAATGAGGCTGAGTATGGAGGATGGGGCAGTGAAACGCAAGATGAGGTGTCGAAGATGACGTGCTCTGGTTGGTTCCAATAGAGAGCAGAGATACGGTATAGCGGACCCATTACGAAGCGTCCATCTCCGACTCTACAGGCACAGGTCGCATCGAAAGTTACACGCACCGTGTGTCTCCTCAAACCGATGCCCGTTTTGCCCCTCTACTGGACGGTGGGCTTTGACCAAAACGGTAGGGCCGTGTCCAAACACGACGTCCACAGTCGTGATAACGCAATCTTGGATGACCTTCAATATCCATTCACATCCAGGAAACTCTCTATTTTCAAATAGACATACATGGGTTACTAGACAAGGTATGTTGGAGTCACTTGCACACTGATTGCATCGACGATTTTCCATTGCTTTTTGTCTATGGTTTTCTTATAGGACTGGATCCTTGTGTAGAACTATGTTAATTTGCGCATTGGCTCGCCTTCTTTGTGTGCCGTGATGAATACGTTCATCACCTGTGGCACTTGGGACAACCTTCAAAAAAGCGAGCTGTTTAGTCTCATTTATCTGTTCATTCAGTCCCGCATGCGACATGTATGGCGTGGAGGAGGATGACGTAGTTGAGGCTGTACCCGCGTATTGGTTTGCGCAGAAGTAAGGAGAAGTATTATGACTCATCGACTCGTACCAACCCGCCTCATCTGCTTGTCACTCGTCATCTGTTTGATAGCTGTCACAAGCCTTGCATATGCTGAAGGTGATTCCGATTCCATTATGTCCCAAAGCGTATTGGATGAGGGTCCCACAGGCGAAGGCATGTTTGCCGATCTCGTTTTTCTGAGAACTGTTGGGTTGGCGGGCATGATCGTCGGCACGGCGGTATTCATTGCAACGCTTCCGTTTACGCTGCCCTCCAATACGGTCAAAAAAGCCGCGGAAAAACTTGTCGTAGCGCCTGCCAAATTCACCTTCACGCGTCCTTTAGGGGAGATTTAATGCCAGTTCTCTGACCATCATGCCGCCGCTCGACCAGGAGGGCTGGGCGCTGCTCAAGTCGGCGCTCATGTCGTTTCTCTATGTGGAACCGTATGAGGTGCGGCACTTGAAGTTTTCCAAAGAGAGGAGAAGCGTATGTCACTGTTTATGCGAATCACACTTCTGAGCGTTCTCTGTATGATTGTTGCCGGTGTACAGACGGTACGGGCTGACATGTACGTGTACCGCGATGCCTTGGGGCAACGGCATTTTACCAATCTTCAAAGGAAGATCCCGCTTAAGTATCGGTCGCGGGCGCGGTTAATCCTGGTATCAAAGGGTCCCAAGAAGCGCCACCTACCAGCCGAGGAGGATCGCATGCCGCCGCAGCCGGCTGTGCCCGCTCTGGCGCCAGCCTCCCCCCTGGAGGGCCTGCAGGTGCAGATGACGCAGATGGGTCCGCCGGTACCGCAGCAGACGGTTGTGACGCTGAGCCCACCGCCACGAACGGCAGTGTCAGGTGTTCCTACTGCGCCGTTCTTTGCCCAGGCGCAACCCATTAGCACAAGTCAATACGGCTTGTTGAAACTGCGCATGACTGAGCCCGAAGTGTTGCAACGCCTCGGACCGCCGGCGTATGTTTTGAATGGTCGGAGTGATTACCGGAATATTTGGTATTACCCGAAGAGTGGGAACGTTCCCGGTACGCAACTGACTTTCACTTCGGGGAAACTCACGAACATGCAGCGCGGGTTCACGGAAGTGAGATAGACTGTCGGCAAAGAAACGTGCTCATGTTGAGTACAACATGAAGAGGGTGTTTCAGAGGTGTTGACCTGCTATCCTCTTGGGGAACTGACGAACGTCATGTGGACGCGGAGCAGCACACGGTCGGCACGATTGATCTATCTTGCCGGTCCCGTTGAAAAAGTGAATGCCAGCGACAGCAGTCCAAGGAAGACGAGCACGGCGGCGCCGAAGAATTGGAACCGAAGCCAAGAGGAGTCGGTGGCGTCCCCAGGAGGAATGACCCAGGTTACAGGCTGATCAATCCACCCGGGTATAGGGGCGAGAGTCATCGTATCCCCAGGGGCCAGTTGCATGGTGAGCCGCCGGCGGTAAATCGTTCGTTTAACGGTCGAAATAGGGCTGGTCGGTGCCTGAAAATGGATCGCCTCGCCGTCGCCGGCCTTGGCATGGTGCAGCTGCAGCGTCACTGGCCCGGCATAGACATCACGTCCTGGTAATACCCCCCGTTTGTCCGGGGCGCCGCGCTCGCCACGGGCCAGGAAGAGCGATACTTCAATCCCTGCAAGCTTCTTCAGCGCGTCAGCGTCGAGCGCTACGCCGCTTAAATCCACGACCGACAATGCCGCGGTCACTGTCCCATGTATCTGTTCCTGTTCGAGAAGCAACCGTGGTTTCCGCCGTGGTGCCTTGGCGTCTGCCGATGTGGCGAACAGAGTGAGTGTACCGCACATGATAGTCAGTAGAAGCAGTGCAGCCGTGGCGCTATGTTTCTTCAGAAGGGTAAAGCGCAGATTCGAGCGCGGACACGCGGAGACACACCGCATGCAGAGGTCGCAGTCAGGCCCGGGATCACCTGAGGCCGGGTCGAGATGAAGCCAACAGGCCTCGTCACAGAGATGACAGTGCGACCCACACGCTGAGGGCGCGGCAATGGTGAGATGCAGCGGGCGCTTCCGACCCAGTAACCCCAGCACCGCCCCGGTCGGACAGAGGGCTGCACAATAACTTGTTGGTCCCAGGAGCAGACCCGCCACAAGCAGTCCGAGCAGGACTGCAAGGACCGCGCTGCCGCCGCCCAGGAGCCAGATGGCATAGGACGCCTGTTGCAGCAACAGGTATGGCAGGCTGATGTACAGCAGCAGATGCACGCCCAGGAGACTGGCAAGAAGGGCAACGCCAAGCACGGCCCATCGCAACGGCCGCCGGTGGGGGAGACGATACCGGGGACGCCAGGGGAGAAGATCAAGCAGGCGATCCAGGAAGCGAGCCACGACACCGAACGGGCAGAGCCAGCCGCAAAACACTCTGCCTGCCACGAGCGCAATGAGCACGGGCAGGATGACGGCTACCAGCGCACGCCGTGATCCGGGCGCATGAATCAGCGCCAGGGTGCCGGTTACCGGGTCCATGAGCGGAATGGAAAAAAACTCCGAGGCGATACCGCCACCGAGGAGCTGATGGGCGCCTTCGGCCAGGTCGGCCCACTGCCCACGCGGCAGCGTGGTGGCAACTGCAGCAGGCAAATCTGAGCCACTGTTATGCCAGGCCGCGAGTTCTTTCTCATCGAGGCGAATCCAGCCGCCTAGCAGTGGTCCTACGAACAGCGCCAGGAGGCCGATGGTCTGGGTGAGGCGGCGGGCCCAGCGCCACTTCCATCCGGGGACAACATCTTTCTCAGTCTGGAGGATGATGAGGTCGTTGTGTGCTTTCATGCCGGTAACCGTCTCACGTCAATAGCCGTCGGCGTTTGCGGACAAAATTCTACGCAGCGCCCGCATCCCACGCATCCATCCGTGAGGACAACGGGCTTTGCCGGGGGCGTTAAACGAATAGCCTTGCGTGGGATAGGACAGGCATCATGGCAATAACCGCATACCCGACCCAAGTAGGAGAGACACCGGTCGGGATCGACTACTGCAGTGCCCATACGCACGGTGTCGGCGATAGTTGCCAATTTCTCCTCGACCGGTGAAAGCGCCCCCGTCGGGCACACCTGGGTGCAGCGCATACACAGGATGCACGAACGCTGGCGCGCATCGATATAGGGCGTTAAGACGCCCCATTTCCCTTCATCAAGACCAAAGTATTGAATACAGCCGTTGGGGCACACCGTGCCGCAGAGACCACAGCGGATGCAGCTGGCACGAAAACTTGCATCATTGGGAGAGGCTGTTGGAGGACGCAGCGGCAGTCGGTTGGTGGCTGCGGCGGGTTGATTGGTGCCGGCGCGTACGAGACGCTTGGCGAGGAGAAGACCGCCGATCAACAAGCCGAGACCTTGCACCAGGAAGCGGCGCCGTGATCCGACGGGTTGGCGCCGTGTGATACGGTGCTTCCAGCCGCGCCACGCGCCCTTGCGTCGAAACGTTTTGGGAATGACTGCCATGACGAATGCTCCCTGGACATCTCACGTGTTTCGTACGCGGAAGATACGGTCCGGGCTGTCAGCGTGGAGCCTCAGCGGCGTCCGTTGTCGGCCGCTGCGGCCGTTTGCGCCGCCGCCGTGGACGCCTGCGTCCAAGCACTAAGAGCGCTGCTACCACAAAGACAATGGCGCTGATAAGGCCTACAAGCCACCAGTTGATGGCGTCGGACGCCACATCAATACGGAACGGCAGGGTGATCCGATCCTCCCCGACATAGGCCACCAGGTCGTATGTGCCACTGTGGGGCAACGTTTCCCGCGTCGAATACACCGCCTCCTCATCGACTTGTGGACGCTCGAAACGCGAGATCAACTCGCCCCGGTAACGAATCTCGATATCCAGTGGGCCCTTATACGACGCTTTGGCCTCGGAATCGTAGAGATAGAGGTAAATTTTCACATCATTCGGCGTGTCGGAATCGCGACGGACCAGTCCCTGAAAATTGAAGATGGTTGCACCGATTTCCCACTTACCCTGCACCGCAACATACTCTTCCGTGGGCGTTTGGGCATAGTTTTCATAGTAGCCGTAATGCGGCATGCCCTTGTTATGGTGGGCCAAGGCCGTGATCGGCAAGACGAGCAGGAGAAGGCTCAGCACCGGGAGTGCCACCTGGCGTTTCAGCCGCGCGCTGGGGCATACGACGACACAGGTGCCGCAGTTGTTACAGGCCGGCATGTGTAACTCCTCTCGGGGTTGTAAGGCAAACGGGCAGGCACGCTGACACACATTGCACGAGGGGGGACAGGGATGGCTGCCTTGCTTGCGGAGTTTGAGGAGAGAGAACCGTCCGAGTTGCTCAAGGAGAAATCCCGTGGGGCACAGGTTGTGACAAAAATACCCCGGGGCGAACAACAGCTCCACTACGAACCAGCCACCGGCTACTGCTAGCAGCGCACCCCCGGCTCCGCCCGTGATCAGAAGAAAAATACCGGCGGAAAGACTGACGTAGGGCAGGATGAAAATCCACACTGCAGTGCTCGATGCCAGGCTCGCCAACAACCCGCCAAGGAGGACATAGCCGCCAAAGCGGACATCACTCCGCCACTCGGGTAATTCCACCCCAAGCCGACGTAACCCCGCCCGCAGCCCTTGAGCGATGTCGAAGAGGAAGCGCGCCGGACACAAGTGACTGCAAAACACTTTGCCGAGCAGCAGGGCAAGCACTATAGGCAACGTCAACCCGAGGAGCAAGGCCAGCGGAACCGACCTGGTGGAGAGTACATGGGCAATCACCAGAATAGGATCAGCCGTGTTGATCCCAAAGACGCGTGCCGCCCAGGGCATACCGAGGAAGTTGAGACTTGCCTCATACGGCTCACCCAGCAGCGACAGGGCATCCTCGTTCATGCCATACAAGGTACCCCAGACTTCCCCCTGTATCAGCGTCACCAAGCGCCGATGATTATGCGCCACTTTGTAGTTGCGCCAGGGACCCCCCAGGGCGGCATACACCACAAACAGAATGACCGCCAACTGTAGGGCGCGCCGCAGGAGTTGTGGCAACAACACGCGATACGTCATGTGCGTTTTTCCTGAGCCGCAGGAATAACACGGATGGCCTGCGGCAGATGCAGGCAGGCTTGCTCGCACAAGCCACAGCCCACGCAATTTTCTGGCCCTTGCACCAACGGTGTTTCAAACACGCCGATTTTCATCGCCGTACCGGCGAGCGGACAGGCCCGGTAACAGGCGCCACAGGTGCGGCCGTGAAAACTGAAACACATGTCTTCATTGACACGTGCCGTGCCCATATTGACGCCTTCCAACCAACCTTCCCGGCTGACGCCAAACGGCTGCAAAGCGCCCGTCGGACAGACATTGGCGCATTCGCCACACAAAATACAGGCTCGTTCACGCGGCTTGATATACGGTGTGAACAGATTGCTCAGGCCATCTTCCAGCCCGTGAAACTTGATGCATTCATTCGGACAGACGTTCGCACATTTAAAACAGCGGGCGCACTGCGACAGGAATTCCGCCTCCGGCAATGCACCGGGTGGCCGCAGGGTCATGCCGGCCCCGGCACGTTGCACCTTCCCCAGGACGAGTCCGGCTACTCCCATGAGCCCTGCCAGCAGCGAGCCGAGAAAGCCACGCCGCACGATGTCCATATACTCTGTTCCTTCCACGGAGAACTGGCTTATCCCAAGCCGGGTGAAGCCGAGTGTACCCTGGCATCGCCATGACGGCAGCGCCATAAGCGCTGCCTGGGCTCCGCCAGCACACCGGCTCCTACCAACTTAAAGTTTTTCGATGCGGGCGGCGAGCTTCTTGAAATCGGCCTGGCCACTGACCGGATCGAAGGCACGGTGACTGACGCTATTCACCAGCCACCGGTTTTTCTTCGGGTCCGCCGAGTCTGCAACCGACAGGTTCCAGGGACTAAACATATATCCCCGAGGAACTGTGTTGCGGGCGGGTTTGACTTTCGAGTCCAGGCCAATTGACGCCCGGGCTTCGTATTCGCCGCGCCGCGTGATCACCCGCACCCACTCACCATCTTTAATTCCCAGTTCCTTGGCATCTTCCGGATGCATCTCGACATACTGTTCGGGCACGAGCCGCGTCGTGGTGCCGGAGCGAATCGTCTTCGAGGTGTGGAAATGCTCGTAGACCACGCCCAGGCCGACCCAGAATGGGTACTTGTCCTTGGGCACCTTATTCCATTTCCGGCCCCGGAAGGCTTCGTCGGGCAACTCGGGGGTCAGACCGTTGTCGCGCGCTTTGATCAACACGTCCATATGGTCAATCAGGTAATAGTCATCGACGGTACCGGCTTTGCCCATCTCGGCCGTGATGGCCTCACGGTCGGTGTAATCCTGTTCGCACAGATGAATGTGGAGCTTGCCGTCATCGGTGCGAAATTCCCCGTACGGTTTGCCCTCCCAGTGTTCCTGGCTCATATAGCGGCGTTTCGTCCCGCCCTGTTTGGCAATCTCG
>CAJIAL010000441.1_pt1 | contig 17839 bp, 11 predicted proteins | sample 9199091 | NCBI WGS metagenome assembly CAJIAL01 (sample SAMEA7708270, study PRJEB35096) | sediment metagenome | biome: marine neritic benthic zone biome [ENVO:01000025]; feature: sediment [ENVO:00002007]; material: shallow marine sediment [ENVO:03000034] sea grass bed [ENVO_01000059] ... | reverse complement strand
TACGCTGCTGAAACAGCTCGCCATAGATGGCGTCTCGATCCCGCAGGAGATACCGCGGCGCTTCATCCCACGGAAAGGCGTCGACGATCTGTTGGGCGGTCCACTGTGCGGTCGGGTATTCGGTGATATTGAAATGCACGATGCGACGTCGATCATGAGCCAGGATGATGAAGACGAACAGCACTTTGAAGGTCGCCGTGGGAACGGTGAAAAAGTCGCACGACACCAGATCTTGGACATGGTTATTCAGGAATGCCTTCCATGTGGGTGACGGCGGCTTACGAATCGTTGGGCGATACTTCTCCACGGTCGATTTGGCCACCTTGATGCCCAGCCTACCCAGTTCACCTACGATGCGCGGTGAACCCCAAGTCGGGTTGCTACGCCACATATCCCGGATCAACTCCCGGATTTCTTTCGAGATTGGCGGACGACCCGGTTTGCCGCTCTGACTCAAGCCTCGCCAGTAGTCTCGGAATCGTTTCTTTTGCCAAGCCAACACGGTTTGAGGTTGAACGAACTCCAGCGCAGCTTGCCAGCCCCGCCACAGCCTGGACAGCCAAACCCAGAAGAGTCGATCAGATGGACGGAGCTTGGGACGCTTGACGGTTCGCTGATAGACGAAGAGCTGATGCCGCAAGGCGATGTTTTCGAGGCACAGGGAGTGGTGAGAGCGAAAGCATGACACGAGGTGCGTGATCAGCGCTGAGCAAGCGAATCGCATGGGATGTATCCTCATGAGTCGAGACCAGGCAAAGAACAATGGACTGACGTCAGGGTGAGGGGAAGAGAATCAAAAGTCAAGAAATTCAACGGGTGCGAATAAACGGGAGGGACAGCAATAGGGAACTCGATATTGGCATCCTCACCTTCACTGACACCGATGCCATTGAGTTTTTCCTCCAGAACGACAATTGCTCAGGACAGACCCTACCTCCTACAGCAAATTGCACCGTAGAGGTTGTCTTTGCTCCGGCAACTTCGGGCATGAAGACGGCAACGCTCACCATCCCGTCCAACGATCCTGACACACCAATCGTTACGGTGGCATTAAGCGGGAAGGGGAATAATCCGCCCGTGGCCAATGCCGGGCCGGATCAGAACGTGGATGAAGGGACACCGGCGACACTCGACGGCAGTGGTAGCAGTGATCCCGACGGTGATCCCCTGACCCTCGCCTGGACACAAATTGCGGGGCCGCTTGTCGCGCTGGATGATGCCAGCAGCGTGGCACCCACGTTCACCGCCCCCGAGGTTACGGGGGATACCGTGCTCACCTTTGCACTCGTAGTGAACGATGGCACTGTAGATAGTGCGCCCGACACCGCTGACATCACTGTGCGCCAGGTGAATAAGGCACCGATGGCCGCTGCCGGCTCGGACCAACTCGTTGATGAAGGCGTCCTGGTGACCTTAGATGGGTCGAACTCCTCTGATCCTGATGGTGATCCGCTCACCTTTGCCTGGACGCAGACCGCTGGCCCCCCGATCACCCTGTCTGATGCAGCGTCCCCGCAACCCACCTTTACCGCGCCAGCCGTCGACGCCGCAGGCACTGCCCTGACGTTCCAATTACTGGTCACGGACGATGACGGGGCAACCGCCACGGATAGCGTGATCATTGAGGTGGGTGATGTGAGTGGCACGGTGGTGCCGGCCACTCCCTCGGACCTGGAGAATCGGGTGTTTCTTTTCGCGGATGGGGTCGCCTTCGCGCCAGCGCTGGCGGACACGGAGGTGACGCTGACCTTTGGGGACTTCGGGGGGACGAATACCGGCCCCTTTACGCTAGAAGCCGCTACGGGCACGGCGACAGGCACGGTCACCGTGGCCTCCTGCACCCTTGCGGTCGCCACGAGCACTTTCGATCCAACCACCGTCTCGGAGCTCCAACCCGGGGCAACCGTGCCCCTCGATCCCTGCGAAGTTGACCCGGCCGATGGGCGCTTACGGGTGCAGAATGCAACCACCGGGGCGATCTCGACGTCTGCGGTTCCCACGGACTTCATAGGGTCCGAAGAGGCTGTTGGAGGTGGCGATGATGACGATGACGGGTTCTGTTTCATCGCCACCGCAGCATTCGGGAGCCCGATGGCCAAGGAAGTGTACATCCTGCGCGACTTCAGGGATACCTATTTGATGCCCACCAGGCTGGGGCGAGCCTTCGTCGCGTTCTACTATCGCACTAGCCCACCTGTGGCGGATTTTCTGCGTGAGCATGCGATGCTCAGGAGCGCGGTCAGGGGGACATTGCTGTCGGAGTTCCAGGTGCAACGTGCCTCATGTCATGCTGGGCATGAGAGGCGCGGGGCAAAAAACCCGAGAAGCCTATCGGTTATTCATCCAGAACCCGAATCATCCCAGCCTTCGTTTTAAGCCCGTCCATGCAATCCGCCTCATCTACGCCGCGCGTGTGAGTCGAGAGTATCGTGCGGTTGGCATCATCGATGGCGAAACCATCGTTTGGTTTTGGATTGGCTCGCATGCCAATTATGATCGACTACTGACGCGCCTGTAGTGCACATCGTGATGCGTTGCCGTTTGAAGCCCAATACCGTCTCCACCGCCGGTTTATGAGCCTATGGTATGATAGTGGTCAGCGACATGGGAATCATCAGCCATGAAAGGGCAGGGGAGCCACGGCGGTGACATTCAAGGAAGTCCTAACCCAGATTGTTGATTGGCTTCATCAGGACGGTCGAATCTCGCATCGTGCGCTGAAGCGGCAATTCAATTTTGATGACGACTACCTTGAAGATGTGAAAGAGTCTCTGCTCTATACCCATGCCGATAAGCTCCAAGATGATGGGCAGGGATTCGTCTGGAACGGAGAGCTACGAGAGAAGTCGCCGAATGCGCATCCTGATACGGATAAGGAGAGTCAATTCCAAATGCTGCTCCGAGCAGCGACGGGGCTACTATGGATCGAGAAGCGGTTAACCTATCGTGAACTCAAACATAGCCTTGGCCTCGACGATAGCGTTCTGACCAAACTATGCGAAGCACTCCAGTTGAAACGAGTCGCCATCGACGAAGAGGGTAAGGTCCTGGTCTGGACAGGCGAGTCACAACCGATTACGCCGCCCGTGGTGGACGTTTCAACCCCGTCTGCCACCGAAGACACCACTATGGCACCGTCAACCGCTGTGTCCACCTCTCCAGGTGCCACCGAGCCCAGTATGCCATCATATGCTCCGACAGCACCGTTAGAAGCAATCTGCACAGACACACCACAGGATGAGCCAGCCGTCGCGTCCAAGTCGGTGCGTATAGACCCACAAGCTGAACGCCGCCAATTGACGGTGATGTTCTGTGACCTGGCCGACTCCACGAAATTGTCCCAGGCACTTGACCCTGAAGACCTGAGAGAGGTCATCCGAGCCTACCAACAAACCAGTGCCGAGGTGATCCACCGCTTTGACGGCTACACGGCGCAGCACCTAGGCGACGGCCTTTTAATTTACTTCGGCTGGCCAAGAGCACACGAGGATGATGCCCAACGTGCTTTGCATGCTGGTTTGGGCATTGTAGAGGCCGTGACAACCAACCTCAATCCACGTCTGGAGGCTGAGAAAGGGGTACAACTGAGGGTGCGTCTTGGTATTCACACGGGGCCAGTTGTGGTAGGTCAGATGGGTAGTGATGGACGTCAGGAGAATTTAGCCACGGGTGAAACCGTCAATATCGCGGCACGTCTGGAAGGACTAGCACGGCCAAACACAGTAGTCATCAGTCCCACGACGGCACGTCTGGTTGAAGGGTCGTTTGTGTTGGAAGACTTGGGACCCCACGAACTCAAAGGTATCACAGAGCCGATGCAGGTGTTCCTCGTGCTCCTTCCTGCTGAGGCTCGCCGTGACGAAGACGAAAGTATGCCGGATGGCGGTTTGTTTCTGGTCGGTCGGGATGAGGAAGTCGGTTTACTCCTGCGACGCTGGGAACAAGCCAAAGAGGGGCTCGGACAGGTGGTCCTGATCAGTGGAGAGGCTGGAATTGGAAAATCTTCAGCAGTGGCCACATTACGTAACCATGTCGCCCAAGAAGGACACACCCGCATCATCTTTCGGTGCTCACCCTATCACACCAACAGCGCCCTATACCCAGTGATCTCGCACCTGGAACAGATGCTTGGATTTGCTCGTGACGACACATCCAGCACGAAATTGGACAAACTGGAACAGGCCCTGAACACGACGAAGCTTCCCCTCGAAGAGTCAGTGCCCTTAGTGGCCATGCTCCTTTCTATACCCCTTGAGGATCGTTACCCCGCTTTAATGTTATCTCCGCAGCAGCAACGACAACAGACACTGGATACCTTGGTGGCGTGGCTCATAGAAGAATCGGAAAAGCATCCCATGTTGTCAGTATGGGAAGACCTTCACTGGGCCGATCCTTCCACCTTAGAAATGCTCGGGCTTGTCTTGGAGCAGACACCTACTGTGTCTGTGCTCAACGTGCTCACGTTCCGCCCAGAGTTTAGTCCATCATGGCCCACCCGCTCACATACGACCCCGATCACGCTCAATCGTCTGGAACGTCCACAGGTCGAGGCGCTAATCACGCACCTAACAGGCGACAAGGCATTACCGACAGAGGTGGTCCGACATATTGTCACGAAGACTGATGGAGTACCGCTATACGTCGAAGAGTTAACCAAGATGTTGCTTACATCTGACTTACTCCAGGAGGAAATGGATCAATATGTGTTGACTGGACCGCTGAACACATTGGCGATTCCTGACACCTTGCAAGATTCACTGATGGCACGGCTCGATCAACTTAACCAGGCCAAAGAGGTGGCACAACTTGGCGCGGTGATTGGACGAGAGTTTGAATACGAATTGATCCAGGCCATCACCTCGCAGGACGACAAAAGCTTACAGGCCAGCCTGGCGCAATTGGTGGAGGCAGAATTACTTTATCAGCGGGGACGTCCACCACGCGCGACATACATCTTTAAGCACGCATTGATCCAGGATGCCGCCTATGCCTCATTGCTCCGGAGCACGCGGCAGCAGGTCCATCAGCAGATTGCCCATTTGTTGGAGACCCGCTTTCCCGAACTGACCGAGACGCAGCCTGAACTCGTAGCGCATCATTGCACCGAGGCGCATCTTAACGAGACAGCACTGCTTTACTGGCAGCGGGCTGGGCAGCTGGCGTTGCAGCGCTCGGCCAACCTTGAGGCAGTGCGACATCTTAAGACGAGTCTCGAACTTCTGAGCACGCTGCCTGAGACCCCAATGCAGTCCCAGCAGGAACTGGAGTTACACATTGCCTTAGGGTCGGCGTTAGTGGTGACCCAGGGGTCTGCGGCCCAAGAGGTGGAGCAGGCCTACGCGCGGGCACGGGCACTGTGCGAGCAAATGGGCGACACCCGGCAGCTTTTTCCGGCATTGCGGGGTTTGTGTCGGTTCTATCTGAACCGGGGACAGTTGTCTACGGCGCGAGAGCTCGGCGAGCAGCTCTCCGGGCTGTCGCAGCGCGAGGCTGACTCGACGCACCGCTTGGAGGCCCATGATGCGCTTGGACATACGTTGTTTTTTCTCGGCGACTATGCTGCCGCCCGAACGCATTTCGAACGAGCGATTGCCCTCATCGACCTCACCTCGCAGCGGGCTTTAGCAGTCCGCCATGGCGTAGCGCCTGGAGTTCGGTGTCTTTCCTTTCTGGCCGTCACGCTGTGGTGTCTGGGGTATACGGACCAGAGTCTTCAACGATCTCAGGAAGCATTCGACCTCGCCCAAGGGCTCGACCATCCCTATAGCCTCGCACAGGCTCATCACCTTGCGGCTTTACTGTACCTCCGCCGTCGAGAAGCCCTTGCCGTGCAGGCTCAGGCCGATGCCCTATTGGGCCTCGCGCAGGCTCAACAGTTTCGGCTCTATTTAAGAATTGGACCCATCTGGCGGGGCTGGGCTCTGGCCTTGCAGGGCAATGGTGCCATGGGGATGGAACAGATACATACCGGCATGGCGGCGACCCTGGAGATGGGTCAAACCTTAGCGCAGGGGACCCTAGGAGTCCCATTCGCCGAGGCAGCGTGGCATACTGGCCAAATCGAGGCGGGGCAGCACCAACTGACCAAAACATTGACGGCGCTGGAGAGCAACGAGCAGGGTGATGGGCTGGCCGAGGCCTATCGGCTACAAGGTGTTTTCCTTCTGTGCCAGAAGGTACCGAATACGATCCAAGCCGAAACATGCTTCCAGAAAGCTTTGGCCATTGCTTGTCGGCAACAGGCGAAGTCTTGGGAACTCCGTGTAGCCGTCAGCCTCGCCCGTCTCTGGTTTTCTCAAGGTAAGAAAGAAGAAGCCTACGGATTGCTGGAACCGGTCTACAATTGGTTCACTGAAGGGTTTGATACCGCCGATTTGCAAGAGGCGATGGCATTGCTCACGGAGCTAGAGGGGTAGATAGTTGCGTGACATTATAAACCCATTGTGTAAAGGTCACGGCGTCGTGACGGTATTGCGGACTAAATCTAGGGTGGCTTGACTCGCACGCAACGCTCTGAGGCCCAAGACGCCATGAATACTCGGGAGAATTCCAGAGAATTCGAGGGCTAGCACTCGCACATTTTCGAGGGATATACCGAAGCAATGGAGTCGCTCGACAACAAAGCACGCCGCCGCCGTTTGTGCTATACCCGTGTAGTTCAGCAGCGGCCTCGTAGCGGCCGCTGCGCACAAACGAAAACAGCCCCCGAGCTTGCTGTGGCGGCATGGCCAAGACGGAGGCTATTTAACTAAAGAACTCACAACCGCTATTGTCGCGCGAAAGCGGCTGCTGTGGCAAGCGAAATGCCGCGGCCGCGTTGCATTCGCCTAATGGGCCGCCGCCGCGATGTTTTTCGCGGCTCCGAACGCGGGCATGACCTCCTTCGAAAAGCGATCGAGATCCTCGAGTTGGACGGCGAGCGGCGTACCGAGCGGCGTCGCACAAACAACGCGTTCCAGGCCGGGGTAGCGCTTCTCAACCGCTTTGAGTTGTTCGATGATATCGGCCGGCGTGCCGGCCAGAAAGCCGCCAGCGGCTACAGCGTCCTCGATCCTCGGTAGTGTGACCGTACCGGCCAGAGCTGGATTGCGCATCGCCGCCATCTGCTCGTCGGTCAGAGCGCGGACGAGGCGCAGTTCGCCGAACATCTTCATGTTCTCTTCGTAATGCGGCGCGGCCTCGCGGATGGCCTGCTCGCGGCTGTTGGCGATGTGAAACTGAAAGCCGAGCGCCAGGCGTTCGCCTGGTTCAAGGTGGATACCACGTCGCGCGTAGGCCTCTCGGAAACCGTGTATGTGCCGATCAACCGCTCCGCCTTCCGCTGAGCCACCGCCGATCACGCCATTGATGCCGTGCTTGGCCATGAAATCGAAAGCGCGTTGCGAGCCGCTTTGGATCGGCTGCCAGCACTCGACCGGCAACTGCTCCGGCGCCGGGACGAGCGTGATCTCCTTGAGCGTGTAGCCGCGATACGGCACCTCTGGCGGGATGGTGTAGAACCTGCCCTTGTGCGAAAACGGTTCGCCCTGGAAGGCCTTGAATATGACATCCACGCCTTCCTCAAACATCGCGCGGTTGGCCTCCTGATCGGTCAGAGGTGATCCGAAGGTCTCGACCTCCCGGGTGTGATACCCTCGGGCGACGCCAAAGATCACCCGCCCGCCGGTCAAGATGTCGGCCATCGCGTAGTCCTCCGCGAGGCGCAGCGGATGCCACATGGGCACAACGTTGAAGCCGCAGCCGATGTTCAGTTGCTTGGTCACGCCGCAGAGATGCATCGCCATCATCAGAAGATTCGGGATCAGTTCCGTCCCTTCCGGCTGGAAATGATGCTCCGCCATCCACATCGTGTTGAAGCCACGCTCGTCCATGCACTTCGCATAAGCGACAACCTTATGCAGCGCTTGCCCCAGTACCTCGCGCGAATAACGGCGCTCGTTTATCGGCGTGCCAGTGTAGCCAAGCTTCTCCATATCGACGGTGCCGAAATAGGAGCTGTCGAATTTCGTGATCATGTTCGTCTTCTCCTGAGCCCAGCGCGAGGCCTGGTGCTCTTCCCGTTCGGGTTGTAAGGTCCGCGTTCGTGTCCTGGAGAGTATAGGAAATTCAAAAGGCCTTTTCCATCGCCCGCGGACGGTGGCGGCCCGGGGGGCTGCCGGGCTGGGGCTGCTCTTCGGTTTTGTTGCACCAATCGGAGAACAGGCAAAGTCGCCTCTTGAAACATTGCCTTTAACGAACGGGATACGATTGCGGCCGTCCCAATTCCCGCAGTCGATTGAGCAACACACAACCCAGCAAAGCCTCTCGTTCCTGGGCGTCATCCCGCTTTGCCCGCAAGCCATCTCCCAACGTGCGTTGGTCGTGTTTCAGATCTGTACTCATCGATTCAGAGTGTTAACCCAAACTCAAAACGATTGATGAATAATCCGATCACTATGTCATGCATTTGCATCGATTTGGAGAAGCAGATCGTCTTACGCGTCAATCGCTTGATTCGGGTACGCAACGTCAGATGTTTCCGCTCGATCTGCTGGGTATTGCGTTTGCCCGGCTCGTGCTTAGCCGCCTCGAGATGACGGGTGTAGGCACCCCAATAGTCTGTGTAATAGCGTGTGATCCCAAACGGTTCCAGCAACGCTTTGAGCTTCAGAAAGACCTCATCCTTCCGGCGGCCAAAAACATACGCCAGGACCTGACCGCTGCGGTGATCGATCGCATGCCACAGCCAGCGCTGCTGTTGCTTCTTGCCCACAAACATGGAGTCGAACGAGGGCGCCTTGTCGCCTCTCAGCAGTAGGTTTCCCCCGAGCGCTCCCCACACCGGACAGGCGGCTTTCACCGCATCTCGGCGCTCCAACTGACCTTCAAGCTAAGCTCTCCAGGTGCCATGATGATGTGCCAAGTGGCATTCTATGCAGAGTGCCTGCGCTCTTTCGCGTTGGTCCTTATCTGATTGCACCTTGGCTCGGAGCGTTTGCTTCGACTTCATCCTGACTTTGTGGTGGGCTCCGTGGGCTGGGTTGGTACCACAGCATTCACAGCGTCCCTCACTCCTATTGAGAGCTTGTGCAGGTGTTCCATTTCCTGAGCGACGATCATGGTTCTACAACCTTCGTGCTGAGGTCTTGAAACCTGTCGTTACCAAATATTCGTCCGGGTTGAATTCGCTTGATTTTGCCGAGCTTCAGATTCATGCTGGGGATCATGAAAACGTGGTTCCACACCCGAGCCCGCACGATGATGGCAGCACTGTGTGAGCGTTGGCATCTCGTACTGGAGAACCTGGCGCTGCACCATCAAGTGGCAGTGATGCAACGCTCCGCGAAACGGCCACAGTTCTCACATGCGGATCGCTTCTTCTGGATTGTGCTGTCTACCGTGTGGTCCAGGTGGCAAGGCGCTCTCACGATTGTCCAAGCCGACACGGTGCGTCGATGGCGACGGCAAGGAGGGTGTCAGCTCCGGGGGTTGCGTCGTGAACGTAAGCGGCCAGGCCGACCGCCCATTCCAGGAGAGACGCAGGCGCTGATCCGACGGATGAGCCGGGAGAATGGGCCCTGGGGAGCGCCGCGCATCCAGAGTGAGTTGGCGCTGTTGGGCATCGGTGTCTCCCGCACGACAGTGGCCAAGTACATGCCGCGTCGTGCGGGGCCACCCTCGCAGACGTGGCGGACGTTTTGCCGCAATCATGTCCCGTACCTGATTGCTATCGCTCCCGCAGCTGAACGTATGCATCACGTGCAGGTCCTGTTCGCACAGGTTGTGCAAACCCTTCGTCGTTGGCTCACTGCGATGGTTGAGAGCTGGACACGGCAGTTTTTTGGTCACCCGGCTCGTGTCAGCCCCTTACCCCACGACATCACACCTGTGCCCCGGCTCCGGATACAGCCGGTCATGGATCGGATACAGGCGCTTGAACGGAGTCCGCCAGCGCCGATCTCCTCACCCCAGCAGGATGACAGTGCCAAGAATCAGTCCTTGGACCTCCTGACGTCTGAGGTACGTCTGCCCTCATCGGTGATAGTGCGTTGGGATGGATGTCCTCTGCTACGGCGACCGCGTCGACACAATGCTACAGCCCCAGGCAGAGGCCTATTACAACGGAAAGCAGCCTGATGCGCAGGCCGGATGAATTTGTGGTAAGGACAAGCTTAACAAAAAGACAGGTGGACGGTGTGAAAAGAAGAGTCTGAGGAATTTGAAGAGTCGTGAGAAAGATGGGCAGGTACACTATGGATCCTCTGTGGATCCTTTCTTTCAAACCAAGCAAGGGTGTGAGGGAGAAATTTCTTCTAAGCTCTTGATGTATGGAATGGGCGATGCTGGGTTTGAACCAGCGACCCCTGCCGTGTGAAGGCAGTGCTCTCCCGCTGAGCTAATCGCCCATTGCATGTAGGCTGGCTACACCATGGCATGGGTTGCAAACGTGAGTGGACGGTAGGAGACTCGAACTCCCGACCTCTGCCTTGCGAAGGCAGCGCTCTCCCAACTGAGCTAACCGCCCAGTCAGCAACGCAGCGCCCGATGTGGCAGGGCGCCACCGCCAGTAGTGCAGGGACAGATCATACTGCCATTGCAGGGACGATGTCAAGCGTTGTACTTGAGTACAAATGGTGGTGTAACAGGCATGAGAGCGGTTTAGAGCAAGACGACCTCACCAGCGATTACACGGTGCGGTGAGCCATCATCCAGACGGACCAGGAGGGCGCCATCTTCCGCCAGGTTTTCGACCGTTGCTTCCAGCCTGGTGTCCTCATGAGTGAAACGAACACGACGACCGATGATCGGGCCGTAGTGCAACCACTGCGCCAGAATGGAAGCCATATCGTCGTCCTGCAATGTCATGTACAGCCGCTCCAGATGTCCGAGTATGGCGGTAATAAGTGGCGGGCGGGAAAAGGGGTGTCCAGCTTCAAGGGCCAGCGAGGTGACGTGCTGATGTAGCTCCGATGGCAAATCGGCGAGCGTCGTATTGACGTTGATGCCAATACCGACAACCACAGCAAAGGATTGATCGGGGTTGAGCACGGCTTCCGTTAGGATGCCGGCGACTTTTTTGCCGTGCACTTCGACGTCGTTCGGCCATTTGAGCTGTGCCGGAAGGCCGCAGACTTCGGTAATGGCTTCTGCCGCCGCGACGCCAACGAGCAGGGTGATTTGGGGCAGGCGGCTGGCGTCGAGACGGGGGCGCAAGAGCAGTGACAGGTAAATGCCAACGCCGGGTGGTGAAGCAAAACTGCGGCCTAAACGGCCCCGGCCGTGTACTTGTTCTTCGGCCAGAATGACCGTGCCCTCCGGTGCGCCTTGCGCCACTAACGCTTTGACGTCATCGTTCGTTGATGCGGTTTGGGCGACGACCTGCATAGTGCGGCCGAGTGTGGTCGTTGTCAGCAGTGCTTGGATACTCGATGCATCAAGAGGGGCCGTTGGCTCAGTGGAGGGTGCCATACTCTCCTCGTCTTGTATTAGGCGTGCAGACTTTGCAAGCGTTCTAACGCCGTCTGCAACCGCTGCTCTTTGTCCTGCAGTTCCACTTCCGCGGCGTGTTCCTTGGCCACGATGTCTTCCGGTGCGCGGTCCAGAAAGCTGGGGTTGGCCAGTTTTTTCCGGGTGCGTACCAAGTCCTGCGAGAGTTTCTGCAAGTCTTTTTCGAGACGCTGTTTTTCCTTGTCGATATCGATGACACCCCCAAGTGGCACATAGATATCCATGCCGGCAACGACAGCCATGGCCGCCACCTGCGGTCGTTCGACTGTAGCGTCGACAACCAGCGTACTGAGTGTGCCCAGCGTCGTGAGATAATCTGTGTGCGTGCGCAGGAGGTCGGCGTGCGCAGCATCCGTGACGCGAATGCGCGTTTCAACGCGCTGCGACGGCGCCAAACGCACCTCGCCGCGAATCGTCCGAATGGCACTCACCACATCCATCAGCAGTTGCATGTCAGCCTCGGCATCCGCATCCATCCGGGCGTCCTCGGCACACGGATACGCCGCCACGACAAGACTGTCGGATGCCTGCGGCAAATGCTGCCAGAGCTCTTCCGTGATGAAGGGAATGATCGGATGCAAGAGGCGGAGGGTTTGATCCAACACTGTGGCGAGGGTATGTTGCGCCGCCAGCTTCGGTGGCCCATCTCCCCGCAAGCGGCCCTTGGCGAGTTCGATATACCAGTCGCAGCACTCGTGCCACACGAAGTGGTACAAGGTGTTAGCGGCATCGCTAAACATGGAGTCTTGCAACGCTTGTCGCACCTCGGCGATGACATGTTGCAACCGGCTGAGAATCCAACGGTCCGCGAGTTCCAGCTCCAGGGCGTCCTCCTGCACCTGCGTTGGGTCATAACCTTCGAGGTTCTGCAGACAAAAGCGCGTCGCGTTCCACAGTTTGTTCATGAAATTGCGGTAGCCTGCCACCCGCTCTTCCGACATGGCCAGGTCCCGCCCTTGCATGGCTAACGCCGTGAAGGTAAAGCGGAGCGCATCGGCACCGTGGCTCTCGATCATCTCGACAGGGTCGGCGACGTTACCGCGCGTCTTGCTCATTTTATGCCCCTGCGCATCGCGCACGAGGCCGTGGATGTAGACTTCACGGAAAGGAACATCTCCCATGAATTTCATGCCGAGCACGATCATGCGGGCAACCCAGAAAAACAAGATGTCAAACCCGGTGACCAGGACTGACGTGGGGTAATAGGTCGCCAACTCCGGTGTCTGGTCGGGCCAGCCGAGCGTACTAAAAGGCCAGAGGCCCGAGCTGAACCAGGTGTCGAGCACGTCAGGATCCTGCTCGATGTCGGCACTGCCGCAGGCGGAACACGCCGTGGGATCCTCACGGGACACGGTGACGGCGCCGCAGGGAGTACAATGCCAGGCAGGGATACGGTGGCCCCACCACAATTGTCGCGAGATGCACCAGTCGCGGATATTGCGCATCCACTCGAAATAGGTGTTCTCATAATTGGCCGGGATGAGCCGGATGCGCTTGTCTTCTACGGCTTTGATGGCCGGGGCAGCGAGTTCTTCCATACGGACGAACCACTGCTCGGAGAGATACGGCTCAACGACAGTGTTGCAACGGTAGCAATGCCCCACGGCATGCGTGTGATCTTCCACCTTTTCCAACAACCCCTGGTCTTCGAGATCATGCAGGAGCTGTTCACGGCAGGCGTACCGATCCATCCCCTGATACGGGCCGGCCTCGGCGTTCATGATGCCGTGTTCGTCCATTACCTGCACCTGCGGCAAATTATGGCGTTGACCAAGGACGAAGTCATTGGCATCGTGCGCCGGGGTGACTTTCAGCGTACCGGTGCCGAAGGAGGGATCGACATAGGCATCGGCGATGATCTGCAGGCGGCGGCCAAGAATAGGCAACACGCAGGTTTTGCCGTGGAGATGCGTATAGCGTTCGTCCTCGGGATGCACAGCCACAGCCGTATCGCCAAGCATCGTCTCGGGCCGTGTCGTGGCGACGATGGCGACCAGACCGCCGTCTTCCATGGGATAGCGGATGTGGTACAGTTTGCCGACGGTGTCTTCGTGCTCGACTTCCAAGTCGGAGAGGGCGGTGAGGCAGCGCGGGCACCAATGAATAATGTAGTGCCCCTTGTAGATATACCCCTCTTCGTAGAGCCGCACGAACACTTCCCGCACGGCTTTCGACAGACCGGCATCCATGGTAAACCGTTCGCGATCCCAGTCGCACGAGGCGCCGAGCCGTTGGAGTTGCCGAATGATGGTGCCGCCCGATTCTTCTTTCCAGCCCCACACGTGCTCCAAAAACGCTTCGCGTCCGATCGTGTGGCGGTCAAGTCCATCCTCGGCCAACAGACGTTCCACCACGTATTGCGTGGCGATGCCGGCATGGTCGGTGCCGGGGAGCCAGAGCGTGCTATCACCGTCCATGCGGTGCCAGCGCGTCAAGATATCTTGCAAGGTATTGTTGAAAGCATGCCCCCAGTGCAGCGAGCCCGTCACGTTCGGTGGGGGAATGACAATGCTGAACGGGGGGGTGGTCTGCGTTACATCGGCGTGGAAATAGCCCCGTTGGAGCCACGTTGCATACCAGCGTGACTCCGTCTCAGACGGCGAGTATGTCTTGGGAAGATCAGCCTGTGTCACGTTCTGGTTCTCCATGTTCTGCATCATGGGCCACAGCGCGTTTGAGTTTGTCAATTTCTTGCTGTAGCAACACTTCAAGGATGTCGGGGATTTGCGCGTTTACGGTGTCACGGACTTCAGCGAGAATCTGTGGTGTCAAGGTCTCTAGTATCGTGTGTAACTGTTCACGTACCACTGTCTGCATGATGTGGAGCAGGCTCTCTCCGAGGAGAGACGATGCGCACGTTGCGGCGTCCGTTGGTACCGCGCCTTCTGCTTTAGGCTCCGGTGCAGCCACCACCGGATCGCTGTCACTGTCGTGTTCGTCCGAAGTCTTGTCACTCGGTGATGCCGTCGCCGCGGCATGTGCTGCCGACTCGACTGGCACGGCGAGTGCTATGTGGGTTGTCCCGGCCGATGCCGGCGCGGCCTGTGACAGCACACGTTGCACCAGAGCCAATAATACCTCGGATTCAAAAGGTTTCGCGAGGGAGGTCGTTACGCCTGCGTGTTTGCCTTGGGCTTCGTCATAGGCGGCAAAATTACTGGTCAGAAGCACTACCGGGACATGCGCGAACCCCGCCCAGCCCCGCAGTGTCCGGCAAAATTGGAATCCATCCATGTCTGGCATGGTCGCATCGGCAAGGACGATGTCCGGTGTGATGGAATGCAGCGTATGCAACCCTTCCTGCGCGTCTTTCGCAACGACGACAAGAAAGCCTTCCGGCACGAACGTGCGTTGTACGACGTGTTGGATGGTCAAACTATCTTCAACCAGTAAAAGTGTCTGTGGCATCGACTTGTCGATAACCTCATAAGGTGAAAGATCGTGAGTTGACGGATGACAGCACCGTAAAACAGAGGGCAAGAAATAAGGCCGGTGTGGTTGCAACGGTCTGAGTTCGCAACGTGTCAGTAGAGAGTCAGTATTGTAATACAAAATACCTGGTGAGACAATCAGGGCGGCCGTGCTTACTCACGGCGTTTGTCGCACTCTGTCGGCGGCGGCGTCAGGCTGAGAACCAAGAGCGGAGGGTGTGGAGTCCACGTGCAGCGTCTTGATCGCTATGTGTTACAAGAATTTGTGCCCTTTTTTCTGACGGCGTTCATGGTGGTAACCGGCGTGTTACTGCTCGGGAGGTTGCTCGGGCTGGTGACCCTCGTCTTACACAATCGCTTCGAGTGGGGCACCGCCCTGCGTTTTCTCGCGTACACGTTGCCCACTCTCAGCGGTTTTACCCTTCCCGTGGCCTTGCTCCTCGGATGTGCCCTCACCTTTAATCGCTTGACGACTGACAGTGAGTATATCGTCCTACAGGCCGCTGGTATCAGTTTGTATCGCCTGGTCGCACCGCTCGCTGGAGTGGCGGTCGTGCTCTTCGTCCTGACGAGTCTCATCCATTGGTATGTGACCCCTTGGGGATTTCAAGAACTGCGCCGGCTTTTTTTCGATGTGGCACGTCACCAGACCCACGCCCTCCTACGCCCTGGGGAGTTTCAGGATATGTTTCGCCATCTCACGGTCTACGTGGCGCGCACGCATCCGGAGACCCAACGCCTGGAAGGCATTTTTATTGCCGACGAGCGACAGGAGGTGCTGCAAGTGATCACGGCACGGGCGGGGGAAGTGCGTCTGCACCGCGACTCTTTGCAGGTGCTTCTACGGCTGGAGGAGGGGCGTATTCACCGTTTTCTTGCCGCAGACAACCGTTACCAAATCCTGCGCTTTGACCGCTATGACGTGCGGCTTGCCTTGCATACGCGACTGGCGCGGCACGTGCGTGGGGCAACACGACCGCGTGAGTTTTTTCCCGCACAATTACGGGCAGCCATGCAGCAAGAATCCGGTGCCGGGTCACGCCGTCTGCAGTTTGTGTGGCATAAGCGCTTCGCCTTGCCGTTTGCCTGTATCGTGTTTGTCGGACTCGGTCCGAGTTTAGGTGTGGTGCAGACACGCTCGGGACGTTCCGGAGGATATATTCTTGGGATTGGCGCGCTCTTTGTGTATTACCTCTTGTTTTCTGCCAGTAATGCGTTAGGTGAAGAGACGACGTGGCCGCCTCTGCTCATTGCCTGGTTTCCGAATGTGCTGATGGGGGGAGTCGCGTGGTGGCTCTTACGGCGGACGGCGCGCACGATGACACAGTGGGATTTCATGACCAGTTTGGCTTGGTTCACGCACCTTGTCCGACGACGTCGGTCCTCGCCTCACTTGGAGCGGCGTAGCTGATACTTCCGCACGGCCTGGTTATGCTCTTGCAAGGTGGCGGAAAACTTGTGACGCCCGCTGTCACCCATGGCCACGAAATAGAGATCCCGGGTCGGTGCCGGGGAGGCGGCCGCTTCGATAGAGCGCCGGCCGGGATTGGCAATAGGACCTGGGGGCAGGCCGGCGTAACGATAGGTATTGTAGGGCGAGTCGATCCGCAAGTCCTGCTTGCGGATATTGCCATCAAAACGCTCACCGAGCGCGTAAATGACAGTCGGGTCGCATTGCAGGCGCATACCGCGGCGGAGACGGTTGTGATACACGGCGGCGATACGTGGACGCTCTTCGTCAAATTGCGCTTCTTTCTCGATCAGCGAAGCCAAGGTGAGGACTTCGTGTTGCGAGAAGCCCAGCTTTTGCGCTTGGGCGGCAATAGCGGGGGGATAGTTTTGGCGAAACGTATCGACCATCAGGGTCAATAAGGCCCGTTCACCAATGGTGCGGGGGAGGTGATAGGTATCCGGAAACACATAGCCTTCCAGTGACGGGGCCTCCAGCCCCAGGGAGGCAATGAATGTGGCGTCGTGTGCCAGGGCAAGCAATACGTCGGGTTTGCCCAAGCCTTTGGCCGCAACTAACGCGCCGATATCCCGCAAGGTTGAACCTTCGGGAATCGTGAGGGTGTGCTGTTGGACCTTGCCCTGGCGTAGCAAGGTGGCAATTTGTACCGGGGACATCGTGGCGCGCAGCAGGTATTCACCCGCCTGGACATGTGGACCGGGTTGGAGCCAGGAAAGATAGACGACGAACATCCAGCGGTGCCGGATGAGTTCCGCCTGTTCTAGTTGTGCGGCGATTTGCCGCAGACTTGCACCCGAGGCAATGACCACTTCTTGCGGTTCGGCATCTGGTGCGGCAGGTGTGTGGTAGTACAGCCAGAGGTAGTATCCGCTTAAGGCGCCGAGCAGGACAACGACACCCGCGACGGAGCCAAGGCGTTTGAGGAAGACCGATCCAGGGGATGACACGTCAGCGACCTCCGCTGCCTCACGAGGAAGAGGGGTTCAAGTGCTGATAGTCGAGATAGTTCTGGAGTATCAGCTGCGCCGCAATTTTGTCGCGGACCGCTTTGCGTTTGCTCCGGCGTTGGTTTGCCGCGATGAGCAGCTGCTCGGCCTAGCGCGTCGTCAATCGCTCATCATCCGCGCGTTTGTTACGGCGCTCGAGTGTCGGCAGCCCTTGCGCCGTCAGGCCTAATTCATCGCTCACAGCCAGCCCGATGCGCTGGTCGCCGACATCTAATCCTAACACGCGAGCAGGCATTGTGTCGCTCCTTTCGCGAGGACGGAAATAGTGCATACTGCAGGGGAACAAGCGACTACCGCAGGCGTGGCCCGGTTGACTCCACCGCGATATTGTACGATTGCAAGAGGGTGTTTTTCACTTCTTCCAAACGGATGCGGGCTGTGGAGTATCCCGTGAGCGAACGGACTTCGTTCGAGCGCTGCTGGGACAGATCTTCTTGGAACTG